>ERZ1026894.40-NODE-40-length-93006-cov-7.496724_pt1 | contig 93006 bp, 58 predicted proteins | sample MGYA00380177_ERZ1026894 | MGnify/ENA primary metagenome ERZ1026894 (study PRJEB33269, sample SAMEA4719813) | human gut metagenome | biome: human-associated habitat; feature: organic feature; material: feces | place: Cameroon | collected 2013-10 ... | reverse complement strand
GTAGAAAGCAGTGCTTGGCCGGCGCGCTTGGGCGCGCCCCGCACGGCCATTCGGCCGTGCTCAACGGAAGCCCACTGCAAAGTGACCACGCACTACATTCTTCTCCCTTCTCCCTACTCTCTCAATTTTGCTATTGCCTCTGCGAGTTTTCTGCGGTGTATTTTCAGGGGTGTGGGGTCGATGTTGAATTCTGTCATCGACGATGTGATCTCCTGTGGAACCTCGAGCAGCTTTTCGTAGGCCTCGCGTTCCTTTTCAGACAACCTGTCCTTTTTTTCCTCGATGAGGTTTTTAAGGATGACAAAGTATTCGTAGTCTTCGAGGCCGTCCCGGAGCATTTCCATGCGCATTGACGTGACGGGGGAGTCCAGGATGAAGCCTGGCTGGGTTCCATCCTGGGCAATTTCCGGTGGGTAGATGAGTCTTCCGTCTCCATTTCCCCAGGCAGTTTTGGTTCCTTCCAGCACTCCGTATCCCGTCATCCAGCTCATAGGGTCGACGTATGGGTTCTGAAGTCCATCTGGGTAGGCGGTTGTGCTTGTCCAGTAGTTTATCTGCCATATCAGGACACCCTGGACCATGCGTTGCCAGCTTTGCCAGAGCCATGTTCGCATTTCGATGCCAGGATGGTCGATGAAGAGCGTGGCGTATGGGGCTTTTGGCTCTGTGCAGAGATACCACCAAAGCTGTTCTCCCAGGGCTCGGCGTTCAGACCAGGCCTCAGCGTTGAGCAGGTGTGAGTGTGGACACCAGAGATTTGGTCCACCCAGGAGAGGTTTTTCAATGGATTCGGTCAGTAGGCGGCGGATTTTTGGCGCTGCGTCGAAGAGTTTCCGGAAGCCGTTCATGACGAACTCGTAGTCCTTTGATGTCGGTTCGTCAAACCAGTAGATATATGCCTTGTCCAGCCACCCCTTCTCTTCCAGATGCTCTTGCAGGAGCTTCAAGTACTTAGGGAAGAGTAACTTGTATTCGGGTGTGTCCTCTGCATATCCAAGGAAATCCGGCATGATGCGTTCGAAGAATGATCCGCTTCCGAGACCTTCCACGGGGAGACTAACTGTGTTGAAGTGGTATTTTTCAAAGGCGCGCCCGACATGCCGGTCCCACTCTGTCCAGTCGATGGCGATCTCCCACTCGTCCAGGGGCTTTCCCTCGTCTTTTCCAAGAATGCGCGGCGACAGCCTGGCATCCGGTGCGGGCTCGAAGGGGCTGATGCGGTGCCGCGACATGAACTCCAGGTATCTCTTCAGCAGTTGCTCACGTTCGTCATCCGTTCCGGGTTTGTGGTACTTTTCAGCATCCTTGAGTGAGAAGCCGAAGGCCGTCTCGCAGGTCATTGTGTCGGGCAGGGCGAAGTCGAAGACGCGTATGGACAGGGGGACTGATGCCTTCCAGCCGTCCTCGTCCTCGACCGTGATGCTGCCGTGGTAGATTCCAGCCCGGGCGTCGACAGGAATGTCGGCTCTGACATAGATGGGCTGGTTGAGGCCTGCCTCCAGAGTCATGTCTGGTTTGACAGGGGGCAGCGGGTCAGGCCAGGGGACGAGGGCGCTGGTGGCGTCCGTCTTGATTTGAATGTCAAGGTAGTGAACACGCAGCAGCTCGATTCTGTCTGCGGAAATGACATCTCCGGTCTCGTTTTTGAGTTCCGAGACCCGGAAATTGACCCCATGGAGACTCTCATTTGGAGTCACGACCAGCTGGATTGCCTCCGATTCACCCTTTGCGGCCTCGATTTCCAGCGCACAACCCGCGTCGGTGGGAAGTCTTCGCGTGCGGTGGACCTTCCACTCCGGCGGGGCCGACCAGAGCGCGGCATGGAAATCCGTGGAGAGCAGCTCGCCGTAGCTGTTGTTGAAAATGTGCGGAATGAACAGCTTGCATTGGCATTCAAATGACGAGTCCTGCCCAAGGCCGACTCGAAGTGTCCAGGCACCTGTCTCCAGGACTGAATATGGAATTTGAAGTTCTCTTTTCTGGCCTGGCGACAGCGTGATAACGTCCCTCTGGCTGCCGTGGATGGGCTGCTCCCCCCTGCGTAAGAGTGCGGCGTATGGGGCGAGAGACAATTCGCGTTGGGAGATGTTTGTCACAGCCAGGCGCACCTGGTTCTCCTCGCCAGGCAGTGCGCTGCCGAGGTCGAGGATTTCGACCGTGGCATGCTCGTCGTCATGGAGGATTTCCGCGTATTGCGTCGTTCCGATCATCTCGGTGGGTGTTCCATCCAATGTGGCGTGGAAGGCGACCCTGTTCACCTGCATGGAGCCCGGGGCGGAGTTGTCGGCATCTGTCTCCACAGGCGAGGATGCGCGCAGGCGGACAAATACCTCCCGCGCGGGGAATAATTCATCAGGCAAGGAAAAACGGGAGTCCCCCGTCTCCCTCTTTTCACCGATGAGCTTCCACTCCCGCCTGTCAACGCTTGCCTCGACAAGAAGGTCTCCACATTCGTAATAGAAGATGCCTACCTCCACCCTTGCGTCCTGCAGCATTCTGTCCCCAATCCTGAAGTGGTAGATCACGTCCTGCCCTTTGCCGAAAACCAGGCGGCTGGTGTTGAAGTCGGCATTCAGGCGGTCGAGGACGCGGGCCTCCGCATGCCCTCTGGAGAGGAAGGAGGGGGAGAAGGAGTATTCGTTGCCATTCAGGCATTCCCCATTGCCGAGGACAATGCCGCCATGACGGGAATACACGGGGAAGACTTCAACGAGGGAGATGTCCTTGAATTCGGCGGTCCCGTTCAATGTCCACTGCCCCATGCGGACCCTTGCATCCGGGCGGGCAATGGGAAGGACGATGATGTCGGCACATGATTCCCAGTTCGGCGTGAAGGAGCAGAAGCGGTCGGTGTTGTATCCAATCGGCCCCGAGACGATGACTCCGCTTGCACGGTCGGGACTCCTGCCCAAAAAAGAGAGCATGTAGATGTGGCCTCCCTGGAGCCCGCAGGGCGCTGAAAGCCAATAGTTGTATCTGGAACCGTCACCCGACACCTGGAGAACAGGTCCGGAACCGGAATTCAGGATTTGTCCTGGCTGCTTGTCCAATTTCCAGCCAGAGGGGAAGACGACGCCAGCATTGTCCGGCAAATGTCGTGTATCAGCAGGTGAGGAGGTGTCAGCCATGGGTGAGGAGGTCGACTTTCGCATGGGGTGGATGGAGTACGGGACTGGAAAGGGCGGATGGTAGGACGTCAAGGAAGGGTATTATCCAGAATCTGCGGGACAATAGCCATGGCAGGTTTCTTAAAGATATTGTAACTTGTTTATATGCAGTATGTTATGACTGATTGACAATGCAGGGCGAGTGGCTTGCCCATAGGACAGCCCTACCAAGAGCCAAATTTAGCATATCAAGCCGCAAGTGTCTGCACAATGCAAGTGTGGCGATTTTAGAGTTTCCTCTGCTTCCCAGGGTGTGGCTTCTGCAACCACGTAGACGGTTATTGGTGACCGATGCATTTTTTTCGTCTCCCCAGGGGGCTCCCTGCAATCATGTAGGTGTCAGGACTCGCCTGTCGCCGACAAGTAGGCGGTCAGGGTGCGATTCCCCTGCAATCATGTAGGTGTCAGGGCTGTATCACTCCTTCGGCTTGTCGTCAAGTGTGGAGTGCCAGATTATAACTTTGATGACTATTCTTCCGTTGACTTGAAATACTGCGGCGGGGCGGCATCTTGGGGTGGGCGGTCGGGGGAATAAGTATATTCCCCCTCCCTTCCACCCCAAGATGTACCCACCATCCTATGGACGTACGCGCGCACGCGTGCGCGAGCCTGATGCCCATTTTAGCTTCGATCTGGAATACAGGGTGAGGTGTGTGCTTGTTTTTCGGAGTGGGGGAGGTTCCGCGAGTTGTCCTTTCATTGGTGCATTTCCGACGCGAGGATGCATCTCCTTGTTATGGCGGGCAGGGCGTCATGAGGGGGCATGCAACGGATCCTGTCTCTTCCGATGGAAAGGCTTGTTGGGGCGTCGAATATGTTGTGAGTGGATGGGCAGGGGAGAAAAAGCGTTTTCTGGGGTTCATTATCTCTCCGGAATTACTTCTCCCAGTCCTCTAGATTGGCTATATTAATCACTTGCCGGGAATCGCTTCTTGGGGGTGGTTCGTCCAGGCATGCGAGCCACTCTCAGCGACGCTGACGCAACTAAAGGAAACGGTTGAGTTGGATGATTTTCTGAAGTTCGACCGTGTGACGAAGTCATACGGTTCCCTGAAGGCGGTTGACGATGTAACGTTGACGATCAAGCGAGGGGAGATTTTTTCTATTCTAGGTCCGAGTGGTTGCGGCAAGACCACTCTCCTTCGTATGCTTGCCGGATTCGACTCGCCCGACTGCGGCCGGATTCTGCTGGACGGCGAGGATATCACCGAACAGCTTCCTAACATTCGGAAGGTCAATACCGTCTTCCAGAATTACGCGCTTTTCCCGCACATGACCGTGCGTGAGAATATCGCCTTTGGGCTGAAGCTGAGAAAGCTTCCCCGCAAGGTGATTGACGCCGAGGTCGACAAGATGCTCGCCATGATCCAGATGGAGTCGTGCGCGGACAAGCGTCCCAACCAGATTTCAGGGGGCCAGAAGCAACGCACGGCCATTGCCAGGGCGCTCATCCTCAAGCCACAGGTCCTGCTGCTTGACGAACCCCTGGCCGCGCTGGATTTGAAACTCCGCCAGCGCATGAGCCTCGAACTCTCGCTGATCCATGACGAGGTCGGAATCACATTCATGTATGTGACCCACGACCAAAACGAAGCCATGAGCATCTCCGACCATATCGCAGTCATGCACAACGGCCGCGTGGAACAGGTGGGAACCCCTGCGGAAATCTACGAGGCCCCGCGCACAAGTTTTGTCGCCGCATTCATTGGAGACACCAACTTCTTCGATGGGCGCATCTCCCAGGTGGTCGACTCGGAATACTGCTGGCTTGACGTGCCGGAACTGCCGCCGCTGCTTTGCTTCAACGACAAGAAGAAGTCGAAGGGCGACCTGGTGCATGTCTCCATAAGGCCCGAAAAGTTCTCCATCTCCCTTGACAAGCCCCAGACCGGTCCCAAGCAGAATGTCCTTCCCGCGACCGTGGAGGACATTGTCTACCAGGGCGACCATACGCGTTACTGGGTGAGCATCGCCCCTGATTGGCGTGTGGCAGTCACCCGCCAGCACAATCGCTTCATGCTTGACGAACGCCCCATCACCTGGGGTGACAAGGTCTTCATCTCATGGCAGTCTGACGACGGATTCATGCTGGAACACTACAGCGAGAAGGACGAAGACCTCCTCCAGATGCCTCCCCAGCAGCTGGGCGAGGAGAGTGTCTCCGATGAGGAGGAGGCAACGGCGGCGCCGGCCGGTGTCGAGGCCGGCAATTCAGCGGAGAACGCTGCGGAGGAAGTGAAGTGAACGGCAACGGCTTCCGCAAACGTCTCTTCGGCGAATACGCAGTGTCGTCCCCGTCACTGCTCTGGATGACAGTCTTTTTCCTGTTGCCGACGCTGATCATCTTCGCCATCGCATTCAGGAGCCGAGGCGATTTTGGCGGCATCGGGGACGAGTGGACCCTGAAGACCATAGCCGATCTACGGCACCCGAATTATCCGTCAATAATCTGGCGGACGATTTGGATGAGCGTCGTGTGCACGGCCCTGACCCTTGCCATCGCGGTGCCAGTCGCGTACCACATGGCGCGTGTCTCCCCGCGGATGCGGGATGTGATGATGCTTCTTACAATCATACCGTTTTGGACGAATTTCCTCATTCGGATCTTTGCGTGGAAGTCCGTTTTGCATCCCGAGGGGCTTTTGAAGCAGTTTCTGGTGTGGTGCCATGTGCTTTCGCCTGATTCCGTGCTGCTATATCGTCCGGAGGCCGTCCTTCTGGTGATGGTGTACACCGAGTTGCCCTTTGCGATTCTGCCGCTTTACGCGGCCGCCGAAAAGTTCGACTTTTCCCTATTCGAGGCCGCGATGGACCTAGGCGCCACACGGCTGCGGGCCTTCTTCAAGGTCTTCGTTCCTGGAATCGCGGACGGATTGCTCTCCGCATGCCTCATGGTCCTCATTCCGTGCATAGGCTCCTACGTCATCCCCGACATGGTGGGCGGCAAGGACTCGATGATGATAGGCAACGTAATCGTCCGGACTGCCCTGGAAAACCGGAATATTCCCGCGGCGGCCGCGCTTTCGGCTGTCTTGACGGTGGTGATGTTCCTTCCGTTGCTCTTCTTCCTCAAGGGCAAGAAGAATCCTGACGGCACTGCGTCGCCCGCGAAGGAGGTAGTCTAGCATGACGGTAAGACGCAGTCACATTCCCGGGATTCTGACCTGGCTGGTGCTTCTCTTCTTCTACGTGCCGATCATCCTGCTCGTAGTGAACTCCTTCAATGCCAACAAGCAGGGAACCCACTGGCTTGGCTTCACCCTAAGATGGTACTCCGAACTCTTCTCGCCGAAGGGGAGGAACATCTGGCTTGCGCTCTCCAACACGCTGATTGTCGCAACGATCTCGACATTGATTTCGACCTTCATCGGCACCTGCAGCGCATTTGCGCTCCACAAGTACAAGAGCCGTCTCCAGAACTTCCACTACTGCCTCGTCTACACTCCGCTGGTTGTTCCTGAGATTCTCATCGGCATCAGCCTTCTCATCTTCTTCATGGCGGTCAAGGTGCAGCTTGGGCTGACCACGATTGTGATTGCGCATGTCACCTTCTGCACAAGCTATGTGGCGATGGCGGTGCTTTCGCGGCTCCAGGACTTTGACATGACAATCCTTGAGGCGGCGCGGGACCTTGGCGCAAACCGGTGGGTTACCACCTGGAAGGTGCTTGTCCCCATCATCCTTCCAGGCATCTTTGCGGGAGGACTGCTGGCATTCACCCTCTCAATCGACGATTTTGTCATTACATTCTTCGTAAACGGACCTGGCACCACGACCCTGCCCATACAGATCCAGGGCATGATCAAGCGTGGGTCGCTTCCAATGATCAACGCCCTTTCCACGCTGCTTTTGGCAGTCACATTCGTCGCGATACTTGTCTATCAAATCATACTTAAGCGCAGCCAACGAAGCGCGGGCTGACATAACCTGTTCCCCTACAAGGAGAAATAAGAGATGTCTCTGAAAGACTACGACAATCTTCACGAGCGAAGCACCCTGTCGCTCTTCGGTGATGAGAGCCGAAGCACCTGCACCGTCGCGGAGGCGAAGGAGTTTGAGCGCGAGCGTTCGCGCCGTCGCCGTCGCCGTGCCCTGTGGATAGGGATTCCCGTTGTCTTGATTATTTTGGGGATTGCGGGTTGCTATGCGTACCGCATTCGCGCCGCCGCGGAGGCTGCCCGTCTTGAGGAGGAGGCCCGTCTTGCGAATCCTGAGCGTCAGGAAGTCCGCGAGGGCAATCCAGCCGCCTTGTTCAAGCTGGTTGTTCAGGGGACGAGCGAGGAGCGCCTGAACCAGAAGGCGTTGTATGCCTTCAAGCAGGCTCTCTGGCAGAAGCCGAGCGAGGTCTATCTTGAGGAGACCCTGAGCGGCGACGCCTCCCCGAAGCCCCTTGAGCAGGTGATGACCGTCAATGGCAAGACGGAGCTTCCCCTGACGTTGGCGGACGGCAGGGTCAAGATGATTGACCCGACCAATCCGATGGTTGACTTCAAGGAGTTGATCAACGCCATCGAGGGGGAGTGGAACCGCACCTATCCTGACGCCCAGCATCCAATGAGCATCACGGTTCCCAATGAGAGGCCTCCAGAGGAGGATTCATCGAAGGACCGCTTCAAGGACCTCAAGTTGGCCGACGATCCACGGATGGTCAACCCGAAGGACGGCGAGTAGCCGTTGTCCGTCCATGCCAGGTTTCAGTAATTCAGGGAACAATCCAGCGTTGCAGCAATGAAGGCGTATTCATTCCATCAGATTTCCTCGATTCTCGGCGCCCGTGCGCCGATGCTCATGCTAGACGTCGCCGAGCTTTCCAACGAGGGCGACTGCGCGGTCGGCCGCAAGGCCGTCTCCATTGCCGAGGGCGTCTTCCAGGGGCATTTTCCGGGGCAGCCGATTCTTCCCGGCGTCCTCCAGTTGACTGCCATGTCCCAGCTTGCCCGTCTTCTTTTCAAGTGTTCCCTTCCTGGCATTGGCGGCACGGACATTGTCCTTTGCGCGGTGAAGCGTCTCAAGTTCCGCAAGCCAGTTCTTCCTGGCATGATCATGGAAGTCGAGGCCAAGATTCAGGAGCGCAAAGCCTCTGGGGAGGCGGAGTTTTTGGTTTCATGCACCACGGAGCAGGGTGTTGCCTCCACGGGCGTCATCCAGCTTGCCCGGATAAATTCGGCGGACTTCGAGCATCCCCGGACTGCATCGAACCGTCCAGCGAGTCCATTTGCGGAGGAGCTTGCAAAAGGCGAGGCAACCGATGCGATTGGTCTCATGAAGCTTCTTCCTCACCGTCCGCCCTTCCTTCTGCTGGACAAGGCGATTGGCATCGGCAATCCCGAGTCCAAGAAGATTTTCGGCTACAAGAATCTCAGTTGCTGCGACATGATGATGGCGGGCACAGGCAACGGCATCTACCCGTCTCCCCTCATGCTCGAGTCCGCCGCGCAGCTGGGGTGCGCCCATATTCTTTCGCAGCCTGGGAATGCTGGCAAGCTGGGGATTTTCCTCTGCATTGACGAGGCGCATTTTTATCAGCACGCGCGGGTTGGCGACCAGCTGGTGATTACCGGGAGCTGCGACGTGGGGGGCAGGGCTGGAACCGCCTCCGGCGAACTCTGGGTCGACGACCAGAAGATTGGCGACTGCTCGATGAAATTCATACTTGTGGATTCGCTGAAACAATAGTGCAGGAGCATGTCGGAATTCGAGCCTATTGACAACGAGGCAACCGCCTACCCGCCTGTCCCAACGGGGGGACGCTGGCACGAGACCCTTCTCAGGTTTGTGCGCCTCCCCGAGTTCTGGTCGCTGTGCATTGGGCTGGTGACGTTTTTGTGCGTGGCTGGCGCCGTCTTCATTGCCTTCCATCTGAAGCCCTCGTATGGCAGGATGCTCTCGAAGATCATCGTGAGCCACATTGCGATGGGGGCTCCCGTAGGCGCAGTCGAAGCGGCAAAGTATCCTGCCATCGCGCTCTGGCAGAACATCCTTTTCAACAGCCTTCTGACAATCACCATCATCTGCTTCTTCAACACGCTCTTCGGTCTGTCGTGCAGGGGATTTCTCCGCATTGCCCAGTTGCACGATACATTCAAGGGAGTGGCAGGGGACGCCAGGAAGCAGCGCCAGAAGTGGGCGCGCCTGGGGATTCCGGGAGTGTTCATCTTCGTCTTCATTCCGCTTCCAGGAACAGGACCCGTCATAGGATCGCTTCTGGCGCGATACATGGGACTTGGATACTGGGGGATGCTGGGGACGGTTGTCACCGCGAGCGTAACCTCCATCACCGTATGGGGATATGCGGCGGACAAATTGCAGCAGTATGTGGGAAGCACCGTTCTGCGTGTCTTCGTCTGGTGCCTTCTCCTGACAATCATCACCATACCGACCGTCGTGAAAATCCGAAGCTGGATAGGCAGAAAGCGCGGGAGTGCGGTTTCGGGGGGGGGCGTGCAGTCGGAGGAAAGCGCCTTGGCGGGGAGAGAGCCTGATGAGGGCAAGAGCGAACAGTAGAGGGCTTTTTGTGGCGTGGTTGGGGCTGGCCGCGCTTCTGGTGGCGTCCTGTGCAACCATTCAGGCTCCGGGGGGTGCGTCGTCCAAGCCAGGGAAGAAGGACTGGGTTGACGCGTATGCATGTCTTAATTCGTTGAATATAAACAAGTTATACATTGAAAGAATGACAGCGTGCGTTCCTTTCGGGGATGGTGTTCCGCCAATTCCGCAGGAATGGCTTGACCTTGACTCCGGGGAGTTGTATTTGGCGGAAGGGCAGTTGATGGAGAGGCTGGTTGCCTGCGAGCCGGGGGAGCGTCTTGCGCTTCAGTGTGCTGTTGTCTTGATTATGCAGGAGGAGCTTCTCCAGCAGGTTGTCGCATCGGCGGGGGATTCTGCAGCGCATGGGAAGTCATTGGAGAAGTTGAGGAGATTTCGCAGTGTTCATCCCGAGGTTCCTGGCGTGATATGCGACCAGGTGCTAGAGGCGTTTACCGTGGGGAAGTGATGGGCGTTCCTAGACTCGGCACACTAGTCTATGCGGTTGCCGTCTGCCTGCTGGTGTGCGGGTGTGGCAGTGGAGCCTCCGGGCCTGGGCACTCTTCCGTGGATGGCAATTCCCCGCAGCGTCCCCTTTATGTTTCACGCACCTTTTCGGATGTTGACGGGAAGGAGTTGTCCGCAGTTGTCCACACTCCTGAGAACTACGACAATTCCCATCTGCGTCCACTGATAGTTGTGCTTCCCGGGGTAGACTTTCCTGAGTCGCCTTTGACGGGGCAGGCCCTGGTAGCCCTTCTTGAAAACTCCCGTCCCCCATCGTGTCCGGAATGGATTGTCGAGCGTGACATCCAATGCATGGTTCGCTATCTTGTCTCCAACCATGCGGTTGACCCGCGCCATGTTTTTCTGATGGGTGCGGGCTTCAGGGGTGTTTCCTTTGCCGCGCACCGGTCTGTGGACTATTCGGGGGTTCTCCTTACATTCACGGATGGCGATGACTTTTCCCTTGAAGGGCTCCCGTTGGAAAACCTTCTCAACCTGCCGATTTGGCTGGACAAGTCGCAGGGAGCCATGCCTTCGCCAGCGGCCATTGACCTCGAACTGCGGCTGAAGGTGCTGGGGCATGCGTCACTTCACGCTCCAGACATGCTTCTGGCTTCTCCCGACAGGCATGGAATACTCGCCTCTGCATTCTCATGGCTCTCCGCACAGGACATGGAGCCTGGGAAAACCATCCACTGGTCGGGTGAGGAGCTTCCTGAAGAACTCCTTTGGCTGAGAGTCGATGAACCGAACAGGCGCGGCATAAGGAGCAGCGTCACCGCCGAGCTAATCCAGAAGAGGGAAGGGCGCGTGGAGTTGCGTATTACGACGCGCAATGTCAGAGGCCTTTCGATTCAGAGTTCCTGGGGCGGCTATTCCTCCAGCCGCGGCGGGATGCTTCTGGAGGTCAACGGGCAGCTTCTGGGGGTCTCACAGAAACACGGATGGATTACCCTGGAGAACGAGAGAGCCTCAGGACGCTGGCAGTTGCGGCGTCAAGGCGGGGAGTCCCCCTTCCGGCCAACAGCCCCGATTTCCAGGATATTTGCGCGTCCATGCCTGATAGTAGTCGGCACGTTGGACGGGAATCGCGCCGATGCGTGGCGCGCCGCCGCCGACAATCTTGCCGCCGCATGGGGGCGGTCAACGGGGATTTCACCGAGGATTTGCCAGGATACGGATGTCACCGACGAGACTCTCGCAGGACACAACCTGATTCTTCTGGGAAGCGGAGCCGACAACTCCCTCAGCAAGATTCTTCTCGACGCAAATCCGCTGTTCCTCCGTAATCTCTTCCAGACAATTCCCGAGGAGGCAAGAGTCGATGACGGGCTCTCCGTGGTGACTCTCCTGCCCGGAGACGAGGTCGCGCCGGGAGGGCAGGTGGCTGTCATTGTTGCAAACGGCGTCGAGGCGATTGATGGGTGCTGGGCTCCGCTGGCGCGGCAGGTCAATGCGGACTACGTGATATCGTCCCCAGTCTACAATAGAGCTGGTTTTTACGAGTAGGAGGTGTAGTGTCATGGCCGACTTTGTCATGCGCAAGAAGCTTCTTGTCATTGGGTGCAGTCCCGCCTGGGAGAGGATGTATCGTTTTGACGAGTTTCATCCAGGCGAGGTGAACCGTGCGGTCGAGGTGAGGGAGTATCCAGCCGGGAAGGCGACGAACCTTTGCCGCGCCGTCAAGGAGTTCGGATGTCCTTGCGAAACAACCCTGGTGACATTGCTCGACGAAGTGGAAGGCGCCCGATTCCGCCAGGGATGCGAGGCAGAGGGAATTCAGCTTGTCACAGTCAGTACATTCTCAAGACTCCGCACATGCACCAATCTCATATCGCGAAACCATGGAATGACGGAACTCATTGAGGAGGCATCCCCCGTCACAGCCGGGGAGATGGAGCTGTTGCTGCATCTCATTGAGCGCGTGGCACCAGCATACGACGGAGTAGTGCTTGCCGGGTCTATTCCAAATGGTTCTCCTGAAGAACTTGCAGGGGAAATCGCCCATGCCGTGAGAAAGGCAGGTAAACCCCTCTACATAGACAACTGGAAGAACTTCAGCGACATGGCGTCCTGGGGATGCGTAAAGGCGATCAAGATCAACCGGGAGGAGCTTCAGAACCTCACGCATGAGGAGGAGGTCGAAGCTGGAATCAAGGCGTTGCAGGACGAGTGGCCTGATATGGCGATAGGCGTGACGGATGGCGCAAATCCAGCTTGGCTTGGAGTGGGCGGTTTCTCCCCGCGAATCGTCATGATCGAGCCTCCGAAAGCCGCCTCATTGGTCAACCCCCTTGGGGCTGGGGATGCGTGTTCGGGAGTCTTCTTCGCTAATCTGATATGGAACCGCGACCCCGAGGAGTCCTTCGCAGAGGCGCTTGATGCGGCGACGAAGTCCTGCGCCTCGCTTGTTGCAGGCAGCCCGCGTGTTGAAGCGTGAGGGGGCGCCCCTGTTCCCGCGTAGCCCTACGCCAATAGGCTGGCAGGGGGGCTGCCGTGGAGTGAATGAAGACAGGAGGAGGAGCATCGCGTCTCCTTGCCTCTCAAATAGCAATCTCCCAATACCATAAAAAAGACGCCGAAGGTTGAAACCCTCGGCGTCTTTTCATTATCCGTTGTCGGCTAGACTAGTGCCTGAAGTCTGGGAGACCGCGGACTTCGTTGGCACGCAGTGGCTGGCCATCGGGCTTGACGAGTCGGACGTTCACGAACATGAGGAGGTTGGTCTTGACAGACTGCTCGCCACGGCTCGTGAAGAGATGTCCGAGGACGGGGAGGTGCCCCAGGACGGGGATCTTGTCCTCGAAGCGCTGGAGCTTCTCCTGGATGAGGCCGCCCATGACCACGGTTTCGTTGTCATACACGACGACTGCGGTCTTGATTTCACGCTTTGTGAAGATCGGCATCGTCATGATGAGAGGCACGGAGCTTCCATTGATGATCTGCGTCGTATTGTAGGTGCTGTCATATCCGACGAGGTCGGTGATTGAGGGAAGCATATCCAGATAGATGGAGTATGAGTCCGGTGCGACAGTGGGGGTGACGTCAAGGACGACGCCCAGGCCGACGGCAGTGAATTCATCCGGGACGGAGGGCTTGTAGCTCAGGTTTCCAGTGGTGCCCGAGGAGGTGGTAACGTCGATTTCGGGTTCGGTCCAGCTGAACGCGAAGTAGCGTTCAGTGACGACCTTGAGCTGTGCGGTCTGTCCGCTGATGGTGGTGACCTTTGGCGCGGAGAGGACGTCGGAGTTGTTGGACTGCTCGATTGCGTGGATGACGGTATTGAAGGCGTAGTTGCCAAGGACCGTGTAGACGTTGAAGAGCGAGTCGTTCAGTGCCGCGTTGCTGAAGATTTCATTGGCGAAGCGGACGCCGTTCGAAAGCTTGATGTTGCCGGCGGCTGTCTGGCTGCCAAGGCCCAGCATGAAATCGCCGGTGCGGACGCCGCCTTTGTTGTTGATCAGACCATGGTCAACGCCGTTGGAGGCAGGACGGTAGGAGACGCCGCCGCCCTCGAAGGACCACTCGAAGCCGAGGGTGTTCAGGTCGGTCTGCTCGATTTCAACAAACTTGGCCTCAATCGAAATCTGGCGCGGAGTCTGGTTGATCTCCTCAAGGATTCGCTTGATGACACGCTGCTGCTCAATCGTGTGGTGGACGATCAGTCGGCCGGTCTTCGGGTAGTAGCAGATGCTGGCGCCGGTGGGCATGGGGACACCCATCGCCCTGAAGATGCTGGAAGCGGTGTAGAATGTGCCGCCGCCCTTCTTGGACTTGAGACCGTAGACGGCAGTGTCGCCGCTGTCGTCATCGTCGTCGTCATCGTCGTCGTCATCGTCGTCGTCATCGTCGTCGTCATCGTCGTCGTCGGAGACGGGGGAGGAGAGGCGAGAGAGCTTCTTGCGGGTGCGCGGTGCGTCGAAGACGCCGGCCTCGATGTTGTAGAAGCGTGTTTCCATTGGATCCATTTCGATCATCTTATGTGCGACGATCACTGCGGATTCCGCGGTTCTGATTCGGAGGCCGAACTGCCATGAGAGGTAGTCGAGGACTTCCCTGGGTGTGATGTTGGTCAGGTTGAGGTTGACCAGCTTGTCCTCGAGGCTTTCGCCAGTGGCGAGTCCCGCATCCTGGACGGGGGTCTGTCCGAACTGTCCGAAGTCTCCGCCGTAGGGGCTCATGCCGCCGGCCTGTCCGTATGCGCCCATGCTCTGTGCGTTGTAGCCGCCCATGGAGCCGCCGTATGCGGAAGGAGAACCGTATGGGTTCATATAGGTGGAGTTCATGTTCATCGAAGGCACCGAGGCATTTGGGATGCTGCTCGAGGAGACGGAGGCGGAGGCGCCCATGCCACTGCCGCCCTCGCTGTTGTTCTGGTAGCCGGCGGGGGTGTAGCCAGGCATGCCGGCGTCAGCCATCGGGACGAGCATGGGGACGATGTTGATGCCAATGCCCTCTGGATCCGCCTTCTTGATTTCGCGGGGCAGGATTTCGGTCAGGACATCCTTCAGGGTTTCGTTGTCAATCACGAGGTTCTGGATGACGATGTCGTCAAGGCTCTTGTTGATGCCCTGGATGTCATCGTTCTTGCGGATGGTCTGGGTGCTGGCGTAGTCTGCGGAACCTGCCATCAGCGGGGTGACGGGGTCGGACCACTTCCAGCGGACTTCAGCCATTCGGTCCTTGATGATGGTCTGGAGCTTTTCATTGGCCGCGGACTCCATCATCTCGTCAATCTTCGCAAGCGCGCGGATGGCGGCGAGGCAGTACGGGTCTTCGATCAGCGCCTGCTCGAAGCACTCGCGCGCCTGGGCATAGCGGGCGTTCTGGAGGAACACCTGGCCGGACTTCAGTGCGATCTGGACCTTCAGGTCGTGCTCGCTGAGGTCGGGGATGAGTTCATTGACTGAGGTCTTTGCGCGGACCATTGTCTCGTCGAGGATCTTGCTGAGGGTGTCGATGCCCTTGCGCAGCTTGTCCTCGTCACCCGGCTGGATGATGTAGTCGGACTGTGCGCAGTTTTCGACGAGGGTGGTCTCGGTTTCGAAGTGGTCGCGGAGAGCCAGTTCATCGACGAACGCGCCCTTCTCGTCAATGGCTTCGGTCGCCCTGTCGAGGTTGTTGGCGAGAGCCATGCGCAGTTCGAGGATGGCGATGGAGATATACGCTTCGCCCTTTTCGGGGTTCTTCTGTCCCAGGAGCGAGAATGCCTCTGCCAGGCGGGAGTGGAGGTGGAGCCGGAGGACGGCTGCGCGGCGGAGGAGCTGTGCGGCGTCAAAGTCTGACGTTGTGTCGGTGGCCTTGAGGGCGACGAGGATTTCCGTCGCCTCGACCAGTGCCTTCTGTGCCTCGAATGCCTCGTTCTTTGCGCGTTCCAGGTGTCCTTCGCTGTAGACTGCGGCCGCCGACGCATAGTGGGTGTTGGCGCGGTCGAGGGCGGCCTGTGCCGCGTTCAGCTTTGTATTTGCGATGGCGCCCTCAGCCTGGCGTTCGGCGACCTTTCTCTTGATGGCGAGAGATGCGCGTGCCAGGTCGAGTTCGGAACCGTGTCCGGCCAGTGCGCTTGTCTGGTCGGCGAGTCTCTTGGCCTGGTTGCCGGTGAGTCCGTCGCGGTTCTTGAGGATGAGGAGAATCATCTGCGCCTCTGCGGAGAGGGAGTTGATGTTTCCTGCCACCACGTGTGGATTCGGGTTGAGGTATGAGTTGGCGCTGTTGAGGTCGTTTGCGGCCAGGGCGGCATTTGCCTTTGCGATGGTCTGGCGGATTTCGGCGATGTTCCTGCCGGAGAATCCGAGCAGCTCGTCCGTCGGGCGTTCCTGGAGTTGTTCATACTTCCAGGCGAGGCTTCCCTTTCCTGGCTTGTCGGACTGGTCTCCCGCATTGAGGATTTCGTCGAGCGATGCGCTCTGCTTGAAATCCTGCTCTTCCTGAAGGAGGAGCGCCTCCTGGTCTTCAATCTCCTGGTCGGTGGCTTCTTGAGCCTGTGCGACCATGGGGAATATGGCCAGCAGGAAGATGGCACCTAGCAGGGCGCGCAGGGAACTACGGACTTCGAGGTTTTTCTTTTGCTTAGTCATAGACTTGCATCGGGCTCGGTCTGGCGGACATGCCGCCGAAACCTCTGCCGCCTTGTGGGTTGGCTTTGTTTTACTTTAATTGACTTTTATTCAAAAAATGTATCTCTCCGTCACGGGATGGCTAACCGCACACGGCAGAAAAATGAAATTTTTGCGACTACATACCCCTCATTCCGCCCATGCCAGGCATTCCGCCCATGCCAGCGCCGGTGCCCTGCGCCTGGGGAGGCAGATAGTCGTGGTTTGGAGCATCGTCAGGAGAAGGCTGGAAGTAGGGAGTCGGATCCAGGTAGACGACTTCGATTGGGTCGCCGTCGGGGACTCCGTACTGTTCGGTCAGGCGCTGGACGCGGATGATTGGCTTCGCGTCTTCACCCTTGCCAGGAAGAAGTTCGAGCATTTGGTAGAACTCGATGGTCTCAGTTTCCTCTTCGCCATAGTAGCTTGACACGATTGGCGAACGTCCCGTGGTGCTGCCCCCAAGTCCGGAGGAGGAACCTGCTGAGAGGGGAGCCTTCTTCAGTGCGAAGACATCGCCTTCCTTGACGTCGAAGACCAGCTGCGGTTCGATGTTTCCCTGCATCGACCCCTGCTGCATTCCGCCCATTCCGCCCATTCCGCCCATGCCGGCGCCCATGTTGCCCATGCCGGCCATGTTGCCCATGTTCTGCTGCATTCCTGGGCGTCGCTGGCCGCGTTGCTCCTGGTTGTTCTGGGTTGCGGCCTCGATGAGCTTTTCGACGGTCGTGTTGAGGGAGGGGCCCTGGAAGATGTGGTTTGCGAGGTAGCGCAGCGTGATGCTGTATCCTTCGCGCCGGATCGCGGGGGCGCCTGCCGTCAGCACGAATGTATCGGTTCCGTCGGAGATGGTGACGCTTTGCTGGTCGCTGGAGAATTCCGTGACCTTGAAGCCGTTCATGTTTGGGACGGCCCCGTTCATCTTGACATCGACGGTCTTTCCGCCGGCGACATTGAAGTTCGCCTTCCAGTCCCTGGGATTTGCCGAGCCGCTGGGCTTGACGCGCTTCAGTGTGACTGGCAGTTCTTCACGCTCGGCCTTTGCGACGCGCAGGAGATATGCCAGCGACGGCCTTGAGTTCGGGTCGTCGAGTGCGGTCCCGGCGCGGTATTCCTCGATGTTGAGGAAGCCGTCGCTGTCGTAGTCCTCCATTGCGTCGTAGCGGTAGCGGTAGTGGAGGAAAGTAGTCGCTTTTTCAAAGATGTCGGGGATTCCGTCCTTGTCCAGGTCGTAGTCTTCTGGCATTTCCGGCCCGATTTTCTCCTGGGCGGTATGGCACCATGGGCATACGTCCGTAGAGTAGGGGAGAATATAACCACACTTGAGGTTTTTACAAATAATGAAGGCTCCGCCTTCCAGCAGTCCCGTGCTTGTCCTTCCGTTGGGTGAATCGATGATGTCGACCTTGGTGAGGGGGTCCTCGATGATCTCATCCAGGCTCTCGAAGCTGTCCGCGCTCATCTCCTCCATGAGATTGTCGCTTCTCACGATGGTCTTGACCTCGGTGGCGACCTGTTCGGTCAGCTTTTTCGCCTCGTCACGGCTGCCTGAGACATATTTGAGGCTGAAGAGCAGGAGAAGCAAGCAGATGACGAGGATCAGCTTTTCGTAATGTCGGATGAAGAAGTCCACTGTTTACTCTTATCCAGGGTGGGTTGCTGTTGGCGCCCTAAGGTTTTCCGGGCGTTATTCTGCCTTATTCGGCTTCAGGCGCATTGAACTCGACGAGGTCGAGGGTGATTTCCGCCTGGAGGGTCCTGGGGGTTCGGAAGACGAAGTTGTCCTGGCGTTTTGGCTCCTCGTAGGCGAGGAGGCTTTCGTCGAGGTTTGCGAGGGTCCTGAGTCCGTCCATTCCGCTCGAGAGTCCCGATCCGGAGGAGAGCCTGCCTCCGGCTCCGCCTGCGGGGGAGGACTGGCGCCTGGAGGTTCTTCTGGAGGAGCCCATGTCGGAGGACTGCCGTCTTGACGGCGTGGCGGACGCCCCTCTCCTGGAGCCCCTGCTGTCGCCTGTTCCGAGTCCCCCCGTGGTCCCTCCGCCGAGCCTTTCGAGGCGTCTTGCATCGAGCATTTCGCGGCGGATGAGTGCCACCTGGGTGAACTCTGACGCGGGCTGTTCTGCGTTGACGTCGAAGAGCGAGATGTTTCTCAGGAAGAAGAGCATGTGCCTGTCCGAGGAGAGGTTGTTGATGAGCGTCTGGATCATCTTCGAGGTTCCCTCCACCGTGAGTGTGATTGGCGTGATCGTGTATCCGCTTCCCTCCTCGACCTGGAGTGACCTTGGGAAGTCGAGAGCGGTGACGTTCTTGATTCCCGCCCGTCCGATATGCCGGATGAGTTCGCTGTAGATTTGGAGCTGCCTGAAGATTGGGAGGTAGTCCTTCTGTGTGAGGAGCCCGTCGGACTGGTTGATTTCAGCGAGTTTTCCGCCGATGGTTCCGCCGAAGTTGATCCTGTACGTGCCCAGAGCCAGGTCGGTGATTGCGCCGAGCTGCTGGTCGAGCATCTCCCTTGCGCGGGATGCGTTCGGGGGGAGTTCGGGGTTGATTGCATAGCGCCTGTAGAGGTCTTCGGTGACCTCCTGGTAGCGTCCGACGGTCATCTCGCGGTTGCGTTCGGCGATGGATGCGTTCTCAAGCTCGCCGTTGCTGGACTTCTTGATTCGCCAGCCGTCCTTGTTGACGTTCTTGAACCAGTTTTGCTGTTCCTGGATGGATGCCTGGGTCGCCGCGTATGCCTGGCGTTCCTTGAAGGTGCTGAAGAGCAGGTATCCCAGTAGTCCGAGGAAGACGATTCCGCAGAGCAGGATGCCCCAGTGTTTTCTGATAATATTCATGGTCAGGGGGATGAGTGTGTTTGGCAGCTCTCTAGTAGCCCGAGCCCCTCATGGACGAACCCATGCCGCCGCTCGTGGTTTTGGCCTCGCTCCAGGGATACGCCTCCAGGACGACGTTGAACTTCACCTGGACCTCGAAATCGACTCCGTTCTCAAGATAGGGGTTCTTGGAACTGGTGACGATGTCGGTGAATCCCTCTTCGTTGCTGAAGAGCTTCGACTTCTTGAGGTTTCTCACAAAGAGAAGCTCGCCCGACTGGTCGAGGTGGGACTCGTCCTTCTGGACGGTGGTCTCGTTGCCCATCTCGTCGACGACCACCTCTTCGGTGGGCTCCTCCTCCTTTTCAGGGACTTCGAAGGGGTACTTCGGCTCGGGGGCCAGCTGTGGGTCCCTGCCGAAGTTCGCGCCGTAGGGTGTGATTGTATGCGCCTGGATAATCAGGCCTCCGATGGTGGTCAGCGAGGGCAGTCCGCTTCCGGAACCGCCCATTCCCATCATGTCGCCGCCCATGCCGCCGCTTCCGCCGCTCATGGAGGAACCCATGCTGAACATGTCGTCCCCGCCGCCCATGGCGCCTTCCTCCTCCTCGACGACGCTGGTTCGCTCGATGGCGGTGGTTTCGCCGAAGATAGGCTCGATGGAGTCGATCCAGACATTGTCCGGCTTGGCGCGGAAGATCTCCTCCAGGACCAGCGGCCACTGGGTGCGCTGCATCAGGAAGGCGTTCAGCTCGCTGAGCTGCGACAAGGCTCCGTCCACCTCTCCCAGGGCCTTCTTGATTTCATTGTAGGCCGGCTCGTATGTCTTGCGCACCGAGGAGTAGCTCTCAAGCTGCTTCTTCGCCTCCTTGTGCCCCGAAATCATCGTCTGCTGGATTATGAAGAACATCACCAGCACTGTGAACATCGAAGCGATGAAATACGGCTTCTTGTAGACCAGCGACTGCAGCTGGGCGATTTCCTTCGGGAGGAGGTTGATTTCGACGGGGCAGGTGCGCGAGTAGCGCATTGCGAGGCCGATGACCTCGGAGAAGGTGTGCGCGACCTCGGAGAGGCGCTGCCTGTCCAGCCCGTGGGCCAGGAACATGCATCCAAGCGGGTTGAGATACTCGACGGGGAGGCCGAACTTCTCGGAGAAGAACTGGTCGCAGTAGGTCAGGATCGTGGTGCCGCCCGTCAGGTAGATCTTGACCGGGTCGCTGCCGTGCTGCTGTGCCTTGTAGATGGAAATCGAACGGGAGATTTCGCCGTAGAGCCGCCGCATGACGTTGCGGACGATCTTCGCCACGTCGCCGCTGGCCTCGGTGCCGGTGTCTTCATCGGTCTTTGCGACGAATCCGTGGCGTCGCTTGAGCTCTTCGGCCTCGGGCTGCCCGATGGAGAACTTCCGTGCAATCTGCTGGGTGATGGTGTGTCCGGCGATGGGGATTGTTCGTGCGAAGAACTTGTCTCCCTCCAGGAAGAGGAGGTTTGTGGTCCGTCCGCCGATGGAGATCACCATGTCGCACCCATTCATTCCGAGTCCGTTTGCGCGTGCCGCGTTGTAGCATGCGATGGGCGCGATGTCGACCAGCTGCGGGGAGAGTCCGACCTTCCGGACAGCCTGGACGATCTGTTCAACGATATCCTTTTTGACGACGACCGAGAGGACGTCGAGGGTGTCCATTGCGCCCTCTTCGTTTTCGGTTCCGGCTATCAGCTGGAAGTCCATGATGATTTCGTCCTGGGCGAAGGGGATGTTTCTCTTCGCCTCGAACTCTGCCAGCTGGCGGATTTGCTTCTTGTCGTTCTTGTAGTTGTTGATTTGCCCGAAGCGGATGAGGGCGTTCTGCCCGGAGATTGAGAGCATCGTCCGCTGCGTATGGATGTCCGCCTCGAGGATCATCTGCCTGAGGACGCCCTCGATTACGCCAATACGGTTCTCTTCGGAGAGCTCCTCCTCGTATTCCCTGTGGGCAAACGCGGTCATCTGCACTTCGCCGGCCTGGTCGAACTCGAATTCGCCCAGCTTGATCGCCGCCGCGCCAATATCTACGGTTAGGAATCTTTCGTTTTTTGCCATTGCTACAGGGTGTCCCAGGGAAGCCCGGAACTGGTGCAGGGGGTGGAATGCGGAGACGCGACCGCCCCTACTGCAAGTGGTTGGTTGACAGTATTGCCGACTAACATATCTTTTATACGGCGCAATTCAAGGCGAAAACGCAAAAAATATTTCCGCCACCATGACTTTTTCCCACGGAAGCAATCATCTTCCAAGGATTGTACATGGCGGCGGAGCATGTCGCGTTTTGGGTTTTGGCGTCAGGACGCCGAGTAGTTCGGGGCGTCCTTCTGCATGATGACGTTGTGGGGATGGGCCTCCTGGAGGCCGGAGGCGCTGACGCGCCAGAACCGCGCGTGCTTCTGGAGTTCGGGGATTGTGCGCGCCCCGAGGTAGCCCAGCGAGAATTTCAGGCCGCCGGCGTATTGGTTGACCACGTCGGCGACGGAGCCCCGGAAGGGAAGCATGCCCTCGACGCCCTGGGGGACGAGGCGGGTCTCGGAGGTTTCGGCGGAGACTCCGTAGCGTTCGCGGGAGCCCTTGCCGTGGCGCATTGCGTCAAGCGAACCCATGCCCCTGTAGATGACGTATGTGCGTCCCTGGTGGAGGATGCGTTCGCCGGGGCATTCCTCGGTGCCGGCCAGGGCGGAACCCATCATGACCGTGCGCGCGCCGACTGCCAGCGCCTTCGCGATGTCGCCCGAGTGGGCGATGCCCCCGTCGGCGATGATCGGGATTTCGTCTCCCACGGCCTTGTAGGCATTGTAGATTGCGGTGAGCTGCGGGATTCCGACGCCGGCGACGACCCGCGTGGTGCAGATTGAACCTGGACCGATGCCCACCTTCACTGCGTCGGCGCCGCATTCAAGCATTGCCTTGGCGCCTTCCGAGGTGCAGACATTTCCCGCGACCACGTCGACCTGGGGATACTGGCGCTTGATTTCCCTGACGGTCTCCATGACATTCTTGGAGTGCCCGTGTGCGGAATCGACGATCAGCGCGTCGGTTCCGGCGCGCACCAGCGCCTCGATGCGTTCCTCGTCGTAGATTCCGACGGCGGCGGCGACGCGCAGGCGGTGGAGGGAGTCGCGGTTGTAGTTTGGCTCCATCTTGTCGATGAGCGTCCTGACATCCTGGAGGCTGTAGAGACCGGCGAGACGCCCCTCCTCGTCAACCAGCGGCAGCTTTCCGACCTTGTTCGAGAGCATCGTCTTCAGCGCCGCGTTCATGTCCGTCCCCTTCGGGGCGGTTACGAGACTGGTGGTCATGACCTCTTCGACGGGGACGTCGTAGTCGGTGATGAACTTTAGGTCCCTGTGGGTGAAGAGCCCGCAGAGCTTCCCGTTTTCGTCCACGATTGGGAATCCGCTGAACTTATAGTCCTTGCTCGTGCGTTCCGCGATGATTTCGTATACCTTCTGGGTTTTGAGGAAGGTCACGGGTTTCTCGATCATGCCGTTGAGGTAGTGCTTGACGGCCGCCGCCTCCGCCGCCTGCTTTGCGGGGGGGAGGTTCTTGTGGATGACTCCCAGTCCTCCCAGCTTTGCCATTGCGATGGCCATCTGGTGCTCGGTCACGGTATCCATGGCCGCCGAGATGAAGGGGAGGTTGACGGAGATGTTGCGGCTGAACTGGGAGGCGGTGGAAGCCTCGCCAGGCAGAAAGTCCGCATAATAAACCTCCAGCGAGACGTCATTGAAGGTCAGCGCCTCGTGGGGAAATGACTCCATAAACTTGGCAATGCACTCGTTCACCATAGCGAATTTATCCTTGTTGCAGGGTTGCTGTTTTGCTTGAAAACCCTCTTGGGTCCATTGCCGATTTAATATATTCAGGGAAGATAGTTCCGTCTCGCCAGAAGCCCGATTTTTTACGAAATCCCGCGGGTCTGGACCACGAATGGACACGAAAACTGGGAATACTTGAACCACGAAACACACGAAACACACGAAAAACGAAAACTGGGAATACTTGAACCACGAATGGACACGAATGGACACGAAAAACGAAAACTGGGAATACTTGAACCAGGAATGGACACGAATGGACACGAATGGACACGAAGTCTGGGAATATTTGAACCACGAAACACACGAAAATATGATTGAGTGGGAAAAACCATCCCTGTCTTGATACAGACGAGCCATCGGCAAAGCGGCTGAAGGCATGGCGGTGCCATGCTAGTTCAAACTTACTCGACTTTTCCACCAACTTTGAACTATGCCATTGAAAAACACCTGGCAGGCGCCACCTCCTTGTTCAAGCTTTGCGAGTGACGTCCACAGTCGGCGTCCGTCCTGTTCAGGCTTGCAGGCTACGGGCACATTGCCCGCATCCTGTCCAGGGCGTCCCGGAAGGCGTCCACCATCTTTGGTGGCTCGATGGGTATGGCGTCCCCTGGGACCTGTGAGAGCGTCCAGCGGAGCATCTCCTCGCAGGAGACCTCGGGGACGGAAAGCACGAAGGTGTCCATGTCCTTTGCCGTCACGGTTTGTGTGGAGCGGAGGGGATGTGCCTTTGCGAACTGGAGTCCCTGCCGGTTCATCCGGATGCGGACGCCGCAGTCGGCGGGGAACCGGTAGTAGTTGTCGGAGGTTATGGAATTGATCTCCTTCGTGTCCGGGATGAAGTGTTCCTCCTGGGCGTACGCACGGTCGATGCGGCTGACGAGGAAGGTGAGCCACTTTCCGTTGTCGGGGCATCTTGCCCGGATGCTCCACTGCATATCGTAGAAGACGAGCGCGTGTGGCTCTATCACCCGCGCCGAGCGTTCGTCCCGCATGTTCCGGTAGTCCACCAGCAGCCTGCGGCAGGTCCGCCAGGCGTCGAATACCACGCCGAACACATCGTCGGAGACATCGTCCCCCGCGTTGGTCAGAATCTTCAGGGACGCGATGCGTCCGCTGGAGAGGAAGGAGCCTGTGCTGTTGCTTCGGATGACCTCGTCCACCGCGTCCTTCACACTTCGGCTGATGGACGGTGGCAGGATGTCCTTCGAGAACTTTCCTCCGATGACGACGGCAAGGAGCTCGCTGTCGTTCATCACCGTCGGCACCGTGAAGTTCCATGCCTTGTTGTACAATGTATAGCAGTGGCCGGAGCGGTCATAGTCCATTGGGCAGTTGTACTCCTTCTTCAGGATTTCGATGTCGCGGCGAAGGGTCCGCGATGCGCAGGTGATGTCGCTCGTGCCGCGGTTCGCCGCGTCGTCCAGGTCCCTGAGGAAGTCTGACATCGTGCAGTCCCCCTTCTTGAGGAGTGCCACGATGCGGGCCATGCGCCTGATCTGCTTCCTTGACACCACGAAATCGGACTTGGAGGGAATCTTCTCCCGTTCTTCCATTGCGTCTTCTCCTTCTGTTGCGGCCGCGTTATGGCCTATGCCTGCTGGCGATTCAATTTGTTTTCCGACAGATTCGCAAATAAGATACAGCCAGTTCCCCATACGGCGGGCAAATCCCGCATTAATCAAAGTCGCGTCCTTCTTTTGGCCTATGCATTGCAGCAAAACAACGCCCTTACGTGCGGGGGGCGAAAACGCCAGCTTTCGCCGAAGGAAGGCGAAAGCTCCATTGTTGTACGGCTCTGAAGGGAGTGTTCATGGCTGGCAGGAATATATGCAAGCGTATGCCGGTCCGTGCGGCGCAGGAAATGGAGTGGGAACTACGCGGCCTGATTATGGCCGTGTCGAAAATATAATAGAAGGAAAAGCCATGTAAATCCCTGGCTGGAAAATTGTTTTTTCGGGATATTTCCAAGACTTCCTTTGATGCGTCCTCGTTTTGTCCTATGCTCTGGATTACAATAAGGCTATAGGCGGAAACAGCTGGAGTTCTTGGGGAAGCGGCCCACTAGGCCTTGAGGGCCGCTTCACGAAGACAGGCGAAAGCATCCACCAGACAACAAGACAGGAGGAAGACCCATGAAAGACTACACGCACATCTGCATCGTCCTGGACGCATCCGGTTCCATGAGCGACATCGAGGACGACACCAAGGGAAGCTTCAACTCCTTCATCAAGGCCCAGAAGGCCGCCGAGGGGAAGACGGTGCTCGACATCTACCAGTTCTCCGGCGAGGTCAGGCGGATCGTGGAGCATGTCGACCTCGCCTCCTTCTCCGACGACCTGATGGCTCGCTACACTTGCTCCGGCTGCACCGCCCTGAATGACGCCGTCTGCACTGCCATCGACACGCTGGGGCAGGAGTTCGCCGCAATGAAGGAGGAGGACCGTCCCGAGAATGTGTTGATGGTGATCATCACCGACGGCTTCGAGAACGCCAGCAGGAAGTTCTCCTCCTCCGACGTCAAGGAGCGCATCAAGCATCAGACGGAGAAGTACAACTGGGAATTCCAATATCTCGCCGCTAACCAGGACGCCTTCGCGACGGGGTCCGCCATGGGCATCGCCGCGGACAATTGCGTTGCCTTCAAGGCCACGTCCGCGGGCATGAGAAGAACCTGTGGTATTCTGTGTTACAGCGCCATGCGGGTGCGGAACAGAAAGATGGTGAAATAGAGTCCGGTCCATTCCATCCCTTCCGCATCGGGAGGATTATCCATAAAGCCAAACAACATGGAGACACACGAAGATGACTGTTCAGATCCACTGTCCGTTCTGTGAGGAGACGTACGACCTCGACGAGTTCCCGGAGGGAGCCCACACGATATGCGAGAGATGCGGCCATGAGTTCGTCATCGACATGAGCGTAGTCGGACCTGGCGCGAAGTCCTCGCAGACCACGCAGGTTCCGCCTACGCCGCCCAAGCCGCCCGTGCTTCCGGGAAGCTCGCCTGCACCTGAAATGAACGATGAACCGAAGGGGAAAACAGTGAAAACGGCGATTCCACCCGCCAGGAAATTCACCTCTCCCATCATTGCCCAGGTATTCAAATTTCTGGCCATACTCGACTTCATCGCGACTGTCCTTCTTTTTGTCGCGGTCTGCCTAGTGGGAAATGTTTTTCTCCTCCTAGCACCTTTAGGCACCTTCTTCTGGGGGATTATCATGCTGGGAATCGGAGAACTTGCATCCCACATCGGCGAAATCCGCCACCACGCCATCCGCCAGACCGAACTGCTGACGATAATCGCGGAACGCTAGGAAAGGTCCGTCTTCCAGTCCACCGGTCGTCCGGAGTGTGCAATAGCGCACGAAGGACGACCTCGTGTTTCCCCGTGCTTCGGAGAAGGGGAACTGGCTATTGCGTTGTCGGCAGGCGGATGGCCGGTTCATGATTTCATGGCGCGGGTATCGTGTCCCGTTGTTTCCGTGCGACGTCAGTGACGAAGAGACCATGGGCATCGGGCAGGCTCTTCGAGAACAGCTTTTTCCAATATGCGTCTAAACATCCTTCGCTGGAATCCAGCTGTTTTCCCATACAACGAGTGTTTTGCTTAAGAGAAAGGATACCCAAGATGCTGTTTCGTCACTGGGCAAAACACACGAAAATCGGCCTGGTGCCACAATACTATGCAGAACTCACTGTAAGTTATATGAAAAGGTTTTTCAAAAGAATACCTTCGAGGTGAAAGATGAAAACACAGTGTCCGTCTTGCGGGCAAAAGTACGATGTAGAGGCTGGATATGTCGGCCAGACAGTCCAGTGTGCAAATTGCAATGCCAATTTCATCGTCAAGCCAATGGAGCAACCACAACGGAATAGCGGCTCGGAGACCGCAAGAAGAATGAAAGAGAACAAGGTTTTGACACAGAAGGACAAGTGGTTCAGTGGAAAGTTTGATCCGGAGTTGCTGGAGCAGGCAATCAACTCCTATGCCACACAGGGCTGGCGAGTCATTACCGCGGCAACGGCATCTTTCCCCGGCTTTTTCTCGGGAAATCGTGAGGAAATGGTCATCATCATGGAGCGCGATAGATAATGTACTTCTCTGAATATGACGGTGTTTTCTTCGTGGAGGGCATGCCTGAAGGGGCAACCATCATCGATGACGTCTCTACCGTTCTTGACGGATGTTTTAGCAATGCGCAGCTCAAGACACTTGACGATGTGAAGCGGGAGATGGCCCGGCAGGTGAAGCAGTGCGGCGGAAACGCCGTTGTTGACTTCAGGTACGGGCAGCGCTCAGGTGGATTCTGGCGTTGCCTATTCTCCCTTGATAACATGTGCTGGAAGGGAGAGGGCAAGATAGCCAGAATAAATTCTGCTGATTTGCGGTAAAATATCGCTGACTTCCCTGCAAACGTTCAAGAGAAAACGGACGAAGGGAATCCTTGGCCACTTGTTTGGTGACGACAAGGGGCGGAACAGAAAAGGTCCACAGTTTTACGTTTGGTCGCCTGGCGGAGAGCGGCAAAGTCCCTGTCACGCAGGAAGAGCGTAAGCCAGGGAGCCAGGAGGGTTTCCGTCTCCGCCGCGTGCCCTATGCCCCTATCCGGAGCTGGCAGAGTATGGCGCGTCGGCACCTTATTCTATCCGTTGTGTCCGTCGCTCGATGGGATGGCAGCGGGGACTAGCCTCTCCAGGCATGGTGCTGTTGCACTGCATATATTGGTGTAGGGTGCATAAAGTCCAATTATTTGAAAGGTTTGTGTTGTGAATTCCACAAACTCTGTGCATAAACAGAGTTTGTGGAATATATTAAAGACAAGTCGTATGAATCTATAGGAGACTGCGAATGAGGATAGAACGCAAGGAATACATGGAGCGTCTGCGCGCCTGGCGCGACAAGCAGGTCATCAAGGTCATAACTGGTGTCCGGCGATGCGGCAAGTCGTTTCTTATGGAAATGCACCAGGAGTGGCTTTTCTCGCAGGGGGTCCCTGCGGAGCGAATTATTTATGTGAACCTCGAGGACATGGACAGCAAGCCGCTGCGGAATCCCGCCGCCCTTCACTCCTACATCAAGGACAGGCTGAAATCGGATGAGATGACATACGTGTTCGTGGACGAGGTGCAGCTATGCGAGGATTTTCCCGAGGTTATCGACAGTATCTACATTCGCCCTAATGTCGATGTCTACATCACAGGTTCGAACGCGAACCTCCTTTCCCATGAAATCGCCACGATGCTTTCCGGGCGCTATGTGGAGATCAGGATGTTGCCACTGTCGTTCCGTGAGTTCGTGGAGATGCGGGGAGGCGGTGAACGCTCCAGGCTGTATGCGGAGTATGTGGGCGGAAGTTCCTTCCCATACGCAGGGAATCTGCTGGACTCGCCGAGGGAGCTGGGGGACTACCTTGAGGGAATCTACAGCACCATCTTGCTCAAAGACATTGTCCAGAGGCGGAAGATTCCAGACCCTCTGATGCTGGACAGCGTTGCGAGATTCGTGTTTGACAGCATCGGCTGTGAACTCTCGACGCGGCGGATTGCCGGCACGCTGACATCTGACGGGCGCAAGTCGGATTCGAGGACAATCGAGAGGTATCTGGACGCGCTGCTGGAGAGTTTCCTCATCTACAAGGCGGAAAGGTACGATGTGAAGGGGAAGCAATTGCTGAAGACGCTGGAGAAGTACTACGTGGTGGATCCTGGCCTCCGCCGACATCTCCTGTCAGGGCGTTCACAGGATGTCGGCCATGTCCTTGAGAACGTCGTCTTCCTGGAACTGCTTCGTCGCGGCGCCAAGGTTCGAGTAGGCAAGGTCGGTTCCCTTGAGGTCGATTTCGTGGCGGAGAATGCCAACGGAACGGAATACTACCAGGTTGCGGCGACTGTGCGTGACCCCGAGACGCTTCGGCGCGAACTTGCACCGCTTCAGAAAATCCACGACAACTACCCGAAGACCCTGCTGACGCTGGACGAGGATCCGTCGGACGACTTCAATGGCATACGGAAACTCAATGTCCTGGACTGGCTATTGCGTTGAAGCCAAGGGGCTGGCCTGGAAGAGGCCCGCGCCTATAAGAAGCGACCCTCGGTTTTTGTCAAAGTGGACTTTACGGCATAAGGCTTTCGTCCCGACTGCCGCACTGCGTGCGCCCGCCACGCCCAATCGGTCCGCGCTGTTAATTCCATGAAATCCTGCAGGTTGCCCGAATACCCCTTTGCGTGGCGGCCACTATGCTTTTACGGGGGCGTAGTGCAGGTTGACCGGTTCGGTGTTCACATACTGCAGCACGGGCCATGGAGCCGCCTCGTCCTCCAGGTGGTTCAGCAATAGATTGCAGGCGGTGGCTCCCAGGTGGAAGGGTTGCTGCTCCACGGAGGGGATGCGGTATCCGTCGGCCAGTCCGGTCACATTGCCGTATCCTGTGACCAGCACCTTTTCCGGACGGGGGATGCCGGCTTCCGCCATGGCATCGCAGATTCGCACGGAGAGATTGTCGGTAGTGGTGACGATGGCGTCCAGATGCGGGAATGCCGCCAGCATTTCCCGGAGGCGTTCCGCTGCGTCAAAGCGGTCGCTTCGTGTTCCAAGGAAGAGGCGCTTCTCCGCGTCGGCGAACCCCAGTTTGCGGAATGCCTTCAGATATCCCTGGAGGCGATGATGGCAGTTGTTGTTGACATCGTTTGCGCCTCCGTAGACAACCATGTCCCGGTATCCCCGTCGGTGGAGTTCCTCCACAATGCAGAAGGCCCCCTTCTCGTTCTCGCTGGCCACGTAGCTGATTTCCTGGTGGTACGCCGGGTCGCACATGTCCACGTAGATCACTGGAATCCTGGGGCACAGGATGTCGAAGCAGTCGTAGTTGCAGGAGACGATCCCCTGGAATTCATCGGAGGCGTTGACCTTAGCCAGAAGCCCGTTGAGGCGCTCGACGTTGGGGCAAATGGCGCTTACCAGGTATCCCCGGGCGAAGGCGGCGGCGGTGGCGCCCTCAAGAATCATGGAGAAGAAGGCGTGGTCCATGCGCCCCAGGTAGAGCAGACGCCCCTTGGGAAAGAGTTCCGCCTGCCGCACCGTGGTGCCCGCTCCCCGACGGCCACGCGACAGACGGCCCGCCGTCACCAATGCCGCCACGGCCTTGTTGGTGGTCAGACGACTGACGTCAAAGCGGAGCGCCAGGTCGTACTCCGACGGGAAACGGCTCCCCACCGGGTATTTCCCCTCCTCCAGCTCCCGCAGCAACACCGAAAGAATCTCCTCCTTCGTCTTCCTTGCCTTCTCCATGAAATACATTCTCCTTCACATCCTACTCGACCACACAAGAAACGCGGAATCTTCCGCAGCCCTCCCCGTCAGGGCCTTAATCTAACGCGTTTCCAAAAAGCGCAAGCCATTCTTTTAAAAAGCAGATTATCCACATTTGTATGTTTTTTCCCTGAAATGGCTTGATTATATTGGATTATTTATGTAAAATATATGTGTAAACCGAATTTAGGCATCGACAGATCGTCTTGTAAGTGGACAATCCACTACCAGGCGCACCTTGTTTTCTTCAGCATTTTTCCGACCATATTCGAATTCCCAACCAAGAAGGAGAGAATCCAAATGAAGAAGTCCCTCTTCACTCTCATTGAGCTTCTCGTGGTGATTGCCATCATCGCGATTCTTGCGTCCATGTTGTTGCCGGCGTTGTCCAAGGCCCGTGCCAAGGCCAGGGACATCAGTTGTGTGAACAATCTGAAGCAGATTGGTCTGAAGGCCGCAATCTACAGTGACGACAATGACGGGTACATTCTTCCTGCCACCATGGATGGCCAGGTCGCCAACGACTGGCTGGCGCTTCTTGAGGACGGCTATTACGGCTGGAGTGCCTCCAATGCCAAGGCCAAGCAGGCCATGTACACCTGCCCCATGGAGGGCGTCGGCCACGGCGACTACGGCGAGGGGAAGTTCAGCTACAGCCACTATGCCGTGAACATGCTGCTCAGCGGCGACGGCAGCAAGGCCAACGACTCCAACCCTTGGGAAAAGCGCATCGGAATCGTCCGCAAGGACTCCACCCTGATCGCCCCCAGCGAGGCGATTCACATCATGGACAACGGCAGACTTTACCATTACGGCATTGAATACGACGACAACATGAAGTTTCGCCACGGTGGCGGCGAAGGCGGTGACTACATTCCCTCCAAGATGGTGGGCGGCGCCGTCGAACAGGGCGGCTGGCTCAACGACATGGCCGCCTGCAATTTTGCCTTCAGCGACGGGCACGCCGGTGCTCTCCGTGCCAACGAGTACTGCTGCCGCAGCTTCGACAGCGACCTCTACGGCACTCCGTACGTGAACTATTTCATGTTCATCCGCCTGTGTGTTGGCTTCCGCCAGTAGCACCGCGGCGTCCCGTCGACAATCCACCTGCCTAACGCATCCACATGAGATTCCGCGCCCTGGCTCTTCTGGGTCTTCTGGCCTTCGTCGTGTCCGCTCCTGCCGAGTTTCTGCTCCATCCCAATGAGAACACGATATGGCTGGAGGACGGTCGGCAGACCTCCGGTTGGGACGGAGGCCTGAAACTGCGGGAAAGACCCCGCGGGGGCTTCTCGCTGACCCATGACGGCGACTCCCATGACGGAGGCCGCTATGTGGAGACTCCGGAGGACGGGCTATGGCTGGTCTTCGAGCTGGAGTCCTTTGAGACCCTGCCGGGATATGTGGGGCTGGACATCAAGGGCGGACTGGTGAACATGGTATCCAACCCCATGCCGGGACTTTTCGCCGTGCGGCTGCCAGCGCATGACAAGGTCACCTTCCTGCGCATCGACAGCCACGGCCTTGTCTCCAACTTCAAATATCTGAAACTGGTGCGTGTTCCAGAATACTACCTGGAGGCTTCTTTGGAAGAGGACGGCTCCCTGGCGGTCACCGCGCACCTGGAGAAGCCCGCCGAGGACGTCTCGGTCAGCTTCTACGACGCCTACGGAATGAAGCGCGTCCGTCTTGGCGGCGCCGACACGCTGCAGCTCTATCCCACGGATGAGGCCAATCCGGTGGAGTGGACTGGCAGGCTTCCCGTAGCCGGTTACGAAGGAACGGGCAAGCTGATGCTGAAGGCCATGGTGCTTGGCGGCAGTCTGAAGACTCCCGTCTGGACTGCCCTCCCAAAGGATCTTTGGAAGTAGGGGCGACTACGTATGCCCGCCCCGTATAAAATCTCTGACTCCCACATCATCAGCATGCGCAGGACACTCTTCTCCCTCATCCTTTCCCTTCTCGCCGCATCCCTTCTTGCAGCGGACTTCGCCGTGGGACGTCCGGAAGGCATTTGTCTGGACGGTCGTCTGGACGAGCCCTGCTGGCAGTCCGCGCCGCTGCTGTCGGGCTTCTCACAGCTGGCCGCCACAGGCCTGGCGCAGGTCCAGTGCCCGACGGACGTGCGCGTCCTGGCGGACACCACCGGCATCTATGTGGGCGCGGTGTGCTGGGACGCCTTGCCCCCCGTGGCCACACTTCCCCCCGGAACATACACGAATGTGTGGTGCGACAGCCTGCTGGAACTCTTCTTCGCCCCCACGGCAGGCGGCGACAAATACTATCAGTTCGCCATTACGGCGGGTGGAGCTGTCTGGATGCAGTATTACGAGGAGTCGGGAAATACCCGCCCCGATCCCTACATGCCCCTGCTGGATGTGTCCACTGGCCGTGGCGAGGGCTTCTGGACACTGGAGATACGCATTCCCCTGGAGGCCTTCTACATGACTTCGGCCTCTGAATGGCAGTCCCGGTGGGCGGTGAATTTCGCGCGCTTCGAGCCACAGCGCCAGGACGGCCGACCGGCTGAGAACACCTCTTGGGCACCGCTGAAGAGCGACAATCACGAGGTGTCTGGATTCCATCGTCTCTCTGGCATCCCGGAGAAGCCCGCCGCCATGGATTTGCGCGTGGAACGCGCGACCTTCAAGTTCGCCAGCGCAAGGGAGGGGCGTCTGGCCGGAAGACTGTCGGTTGATGTATGGCTGGGAACTGCCGGGGCAGGGCGCTATACGCTTCTGGTGGATGGGGTCTCTGTGGAGACCCGGCTCTCCCCGGGCGCGAACCAGGTTGAGATGCCCTTCTCCTTCGAGAAGGAGGGTAGGATTCCCGTGGAACTGGCTCTCCTGGACGCAGCTGGCGCGACGGTGGCTCGCCGCCGGTATCCGGTGCTGGTGGAGGCGGAGGCGGTTTCCATCCGCTTCACCTCCCCACAGTTTGCGGGGAACTTCTACCCCGGAGAGGAGGCCAGCCGCCTGCAGGGAAGCGTCAGCGTGCCTCCGGACCTGGAGCGGGTGACCCTGACTGTGGCGGGAACGGAATACCCGTTGGCGGTGGAGGACGGCAGAGCTGAATTCGACGTGGATGTCTCGGCGCTGTCCGGTGACATCCCTGTCTCCTGCCTGGATGTCTCCCGGACGGTGCGCCATGTTCTCGACGCCCGCGCATGGATCCGCGACGGGCAGGTCGTGGTGGACGGGCGGCCGACGTGGCTCCGTGGATGGTACGGCGGTCCGGGATGGATTACCTCGGCGGCCTTCGAGGAACGCTGCCCCACGCCCGAATCGAAACAGCCAGTCAATTTCCACGGATGGATAAACATGGAGCCCGGCCGCTTCTGCAGCTGGAACGTGGAAGCCGAGGAGATGGTCTTCGACCGGGAACCCTCCCGGCGCGTCCTGGATGCATTGTCCCGGATGGTGGAGGCCAGCCGCGACTCGCCACTCTTCTGCTACTACCTCTGCGACGAGCCGGAGTGCCGCGGAATATCCCCCGTCTACCTGCGGCACCTCTATCGTGAGCTGAAGCGCCAGGATCCCGGCAGGCTTGTCATGATCATCACCCGGGAGCCTGTCCGCTATGCCGAATGCGCCGACATTCTGAATCCCCATCCCTACCTGAATCCCGAGGTCTCCGATGACGGGCATCGGTTCCTCCGGGTGCCTGTGTCCAGGCTAAGGGACACGTGCGCCTCCGTGGAAGCGCTGAAACGGACTGACAAGGCACTGCTGCTGACCCCGCAGGTCTTCACATACGGCTTCAACAATGTCTATGCAGACTATCCAACCTTCGATGAAACCAACGCCTCGATCTGGTCCAGCGTAGTCCACGGCGGCCGGGGCGTGACGCCGTTCATCTGGTACGACCACGCATCGCGTCCCGGGCTGGACCTGGGATGCGACTTCCTGTATCGCTCCCTGGAGCGCCTGGAGGAGATGCTGACAGCACCCGTGCAACGCAGGCTTGCCGGCGACGAGGGGCGGCTCTTCCGGAAAGGGGGGAAATCCCTCTACGTGGTGGTGAACGTCTTCCCCGAGGAACGGGAGTTCTCCTTTGAAACGGAGCTTCCCAGGCTCTTCGCCTTCCGCCGCGGGCAGGAGGTGACGTCGGATGATGGTCGGGTCACGCTGGCGCTGAAACCCTACGACGTGTGGCTGCTGACTTCGGAAAAGATGGACGAAGGGCTGTCTGCGGAGCAGGAACTCCGTAGGCAGATAGACCGTGCTGAGTTCGACCGCATCCATCGGGGAAACCTCCTCTTCGGGCACAGCCGACAGGTGGAGACCAGCTGCCCGCCCAGCAAACCCTACGACTGGCAGACCCCCATGGAGCAGCAGGACAAACTCTTCGACGGCAACATCGAGGTGGCCGCCTGGTATCCCAGGGATGTGGAGGGCGACCTGTGGTACGAGATGGCTTTCAATCTTGAGGAGGTGCCGCAGTTCTCCCAGGCCAGGATTTATGGCAGCCAGCTGCAGGGAATGCGCTTCCTGATCTGGAAGTTCGGAAAGTGGGTGGAGCCCTCCGCAGTGCGCACAGAGGAAAAGTACTCCCTGAAGCTGGATTTCGGAACCGTTCTGCGCACGGTGAAGGTTCGTATGGAGTTTCAGGGACGGAATCCGCAGCTATACGAGTTCGAGCTGGAATAGAATGAGGGCGGCAATCCGCAGGGGCTGTTCAAAACAGTCCTGGAATTCCTCCGGATTACGTCAGCAACTGTCGAATCCTTCACGACCATTCCTTCTTATTGGATCGTGACAGGGCGGGGCAGGTATCACCAAAGTCCACGGACTGCCACGCCGTGGACGGCGAATCCGCCTTGGGTCTGCATATTATAACCTATTGAAAATAAGTAGGTTATAACTTTTTTTGCATTGAAACGCCAGGTTATCCCGCGTCGCCGAGCCATCAAGCGGTCATAATCGCCAATGCCGCCACGCCGTGGGACTATGCAGGCGTCCCACCATGGCGGGGGTCTTGTCGCGGGATGCGTCTCCCCTACCGGGATTTTTCCTTGTATTGGAGTGTGAATGTGACAGGCTTGTCGAGTTTAGGGCTGATGATTTTGACATCGATGAAGAGCAGTCTTGCATCGTTGTCGAATCGATAGACATTTTCGCGGTCTCCGTCCTCGGCTGCGAACTTTTGGACGAGTGCGTTGTCGGTGTCGCGTCTTGTGAAGGAGATCATATATTCCTTGAGCCATGGGACGGCGTCGCCATTGACGGTGGCGGTGACGGGGTCTTTCCCGTTTCTTTCGAAGAGGACCGTATCTCCATTGACATCGAGCCGGAGGGTATCGTATGGCTTTGTAGTCTGGCGGAGTCTTTTCCGTGCGATTCCCCTGATTGCGAAATTGAATTCCTTTGACGCGGCCTCCACCGAAGCCTCGAGCTTCTTTGTCAGTTCCGGTGTATTGTCAAGGACATATTCTGCGGAGAATGCGGTGATTGTGAATGTGCAGACGAGTGCAAGGAGAGTCGCGATTTTGTTCATTTGTCTTCTATCCTTTCCTGTGTTTGTAGGCGGGAGTGCCTGGCCGGGTACTTTACTCCTGCATAAGCTGTCGGAAGTACTCCTGAGTCTGGGGGCGGAACTTTCGTGGCAGTGGCGTGGATTTTCGGAGAGTTGCCTCCGGGTCATTGCGCCGGAGCCTTTCCAGCTGTGTCCGCAGGGCGTATGCGGCCTCGTCGAGTCTTTGGAGGAGTTCCTCGCGGTCGCGGGCGTTTGCGGCGACATCCTGTCCGAGTGCGGTCAGCTCCTCCAGTCCGAACTCCCTTCCGTATGATTTCAGGGTGGAGGATGCGGCTTCGCGTGCGGCGCCGAGTTCTTCCGGGGTGGTTGCGCTGGCGGCCATCTCCGCGAGTTCCTGGAGGCTTTCGAGCGCCTGCATCAATTCCTCGGAGTTGAAGCGTGGGATTGCTGAGGATGCCTCGTCAAGTTCACGAGCGAAGTGCTCGATGGCATCCGCAGCCTCGCCTTGGCTTTTGGCGGCGCGGTCGAAGCGTCCATAGAGCAGTGCATTCGATGCGCGTGTCTGTGCGTTTTGCGCGGCTTCGGCCATTGTGGAATCCATTGCCCTTGTGAGTGAAGATGCGGCCTCGGGGTAGTTTCGGGAGAGGCTTGCCAGCGTGGATGAGGTTTCCTCGCGCAGGCGTTGGAATTCCTGTCTGAGGGAATCCTGGCGGCTTTTGGCGGCCGCCTTTTCATCGGCATTCGGGGTTTCCCCCTGTGCGCTGGCTTTGGAAGATGCGGCCTCCGAGCGCTGTCGGGAGGCCAGCTGCGATGCGAGTTCCGACATTCGCTCCAGCTGTGTCCGTGCCTCCTTCCGGAGTGCCTCCTCCAGCTGTCCCTCTGCGGCAAGCAGGCTCGCCAGGGCGCGTTCCCCGCGCATCTTTGCCAGTGGAACATCCTCCCTTTCCAGGGCAAGCGTGAGCGCCCCGAGTTCGCCGGACGCATCCCTGAGGCTTCCGGCGGCTGCCCTTGCGGAATCGAAGGAGGCGACCTTTGGGGCGAGTATGTCGATGCGTGCCAGGAGGTCGCTTTCGGATGGGGCGTCTTCGGGCGTGAGTCCCTTGCCAAGGAGCCGGGAGTGTTCCTGCCGGATTCTGCGGGTCTCCTCGAGAGCCTTCTGGAGTTCATCCAGCGAGAAATTCCTGTCCCCCTTTTCCAGGCGTTGCGAGGACTCTCCCCCCTGCGAACCACCCTCCTCGCCAGAGGAGCCTCCGGAGGCCTGGGCCATCATCTGCGCATTCTGCTTAAGGAGATATGAGAGGCGTGTCAGAAGCGAGAGTGCGGAACTCTGTGGTCGGCGCGAAAGGGCGATGGCTCCCGAATCGACGTGGGAGGCGGCGGATTCAAGTGCCGTGACAGCGCCCAGGAAGAAGTCGCGCATCTCTGGAGGAAGCTCCCGCACGCCCGCGCTCCTTGCGATGGCGACCTGGCGCCCCGAGACTGCCAGTGCGAGGGCGCGGAACTCCTTTGAGAGGCCGTCCCTCGACTGCCGCAGCTCCTCCTCCGTGAGATACTGCTGCCGGTTGAGGAGAGTCTGGGTCTCCCTGAGATGTCTCTTGCACTCTGCGACAAGGTCGTCGACATTGATCTCGTGCCTTTGCGCATCGCCTGGAGACGGTTCGGAGGGCGGCGTATTGCTGTCCTGTCGTGGCGGCACGACTGTCAGGAAGAAGAGCGTGCTTCGTGCGATGGGCGGCGTGCCGTCGCGGTTGTCCGTCGCCTCAAGCCATCCGGTGACAATCTGGCCGGGGGTGACATCTCCGAAATCCAGTGTCGTCTTGACTTCGAGAGAGTGCCTTGGGGGCTCTTCCCAGAGTTGCACAATGTTTTCCGGGGAATCGTCGACAGTCCAGTGCAGTGTGACGTTTGCGACCCCGAAGTCATCGGAGACCTTTGCGGAGAGGGCTGCCGTTTCGCCTGCGGGAAGCTCGTCATCCTCCTTTGGCGCAATGAGTTCAACAATGGGTGGCAGGTCTGGATGGACTGTGACGGCAAACTCCGTCTGCGTCCTCCGTTCCAGTGAATTCTCGAAGATTGCGAGATAGCGTGTCGTCCTTTCCGGGGCGAATGCGGCCGGGTCGACTGCGCTTTTGGAGTCCGCCTCCTGCAGGAGCCAGTGTTCACCCTCGGGCATTCTGCATGTGGCGGAGAGGACTTCCCCTTCAACGACATCAATGTCGGAGAACTCCGTGAAGGAGCGTGGTTCTCTGCCCGTGTATTCTGGGGGAGTCGTGCGGAGGGAGACCTCCAGGGGTGCGGGTGGGAGATAGACTCCGACCTCGAGCCAGCGTGAGGTTGCGCGGGGCGTCACGACCCGCAGTCGGGTCTGTTCCGTCAAGTCATAGATTGTGAGCTTCCAGAGCCCATCGGCTGCCGGGGTCATTCTCTCGCGGCGTGGCGTGCCGTCGTTTCCCCTCACGCTTTCGAGGAAGACAGGGGATGCACTGGCGTGTCGGAGGAGCCTTGCCTCCACCTGCAAGTCCTGGTGGACAGGCAGGAGCGTGTCGGCGAGGCGGATTTGGATTGCGGGCTTGCCCAGGAGGGTGCATCCCCAGTCGCGCCAGCTTTCCGCCCCGGCGCGCCCGAGGGCGCATAGAGCCAGGAGGGAGAGTGCGAGCAGCGGAAGCCTCAGCCTGGGGCGCAGCCGCGGGCTTTTGTCCAGGGGACTGTCCTTCGACAGATACCGTTTCTGGAGCAGGGCGAGGTATTCCCTTTGAAAGTCCGTGGGCTGCGTGGATGCGGTCTCTAGTTCGATTGCCGCGTCCAATGCGCATTCATCTTCGGGGCAGTCGAGCTGATAGAGTTTGCAGAGACTTCTGATGGAGTTCCGGCGCAGTGCGCTGCGGAGCGAGAAGGCGAGCGCGCCCAGTGACGCCAGGATGGCCGCCGTGAGCGTCCAGAATACCGTCCCCTCCTGGAATCGTCCTGCCAGGAGGGCGGCAGCTGCCAGTGGCGCGGCCAGCGCCGCGACGGTTTTCCAGACGCCATCGGCGAGCACCCTCCTTCGCGCAATCCTCCGAAGCGCCCTTGTGACATCCGGGGCGTGTGAGCCAGCCCTTTGGAGCACCTCTGGCGGCCGCGCTGGGGTTTCTTCGGAGACCACGCCGTTTCTCCCTTTGGAGTCCCTACATCCGGTCCTTGAGCCGTGCGATGATTTGCGACGTGGACTGGTCGTGTGCGAGGGGGGTTCCTGCCGGCGCCGCGAAGTCCTTTAGGATATTCTTTGCGAGCACCTTTCCGAGCTGGACTCCCCACTGGTCGAAGGAGAAGATATTCCAGACTACGCCCTGTGTGAAGATCTTGTGTTCATATAGGGCCATGAGGTGCCCGAGGGTTCGCGGGTCGAGCTGGTCTGCGATGAGTGTATTTGTCGGGCGGTTTCCCTCGAAGGTCTTCTGGGCGGCGAGTGCGTCGGAGATTCCTGGCTCCTCCGCCTTCACCTGTTCCGTGGACTTGCCGAAGGCCAGCGCCTCCGTCTGTGCGACGAAATTCGCCATCAGCTTCCTGTGGTGGTCTCCGACCGGTGTCTGCGACCGGCAGAATCCGATGAAGTCTGCGGGAATCAGCTTTGTGCCCTGGTGGAGGAGCTGGAAGAAGGAGTGCTGGCTATTGGTGCCGGGTTCGCCCCAGATGACGGGGCCTGTCTGCCAGGTGACCCGTCTGCCCTGGCGGTCGACGGACTTTCCGTTTGACTCCATCGATACCTGCTGGAGATGTGCGGAGAAGCGGTGCATTGCCTGGTCGTAGGGCAGGATTGCGTAGGATTGCGCGCCGTAGAAGTTGTTGTACCAGATGCCGAGGAGCGCCATGATGACGGGCAGGTTCCTCTCGAGGGGCGCTGTGCGGAAGTGGTTGTCCATTTCGTGGTGCCCCTCAAGCATTTCGAGGAAGCGTTCCGGCCCGATTTGAAGCATGATCGGCAATCCGATTGCGGAGCAGAGCGAGTATCTGCCTCCGACCCAGTTCCAGAATGCGAACATGTTCTCCACGTCGATGCCGAAGCGTGCCACCTCCTGGGCATTTGTGGAGACTGCGACAAAGTGCCTTGCGATTGCGTCCGTGGACGCGAAGCTGGAGAGAATCCAGTTTCTGGCGCTGTTCGCATTGGTCATCGTCTCCTGGGTGGTGAATGTCTTCGAGGCGATGATGAAGAGCGTCTCCGCGGGGTCGAGTCCGCGCAGTGTATCGCAGAGATGGAATCCATCCACGTTTGAGACGAAGAAGCACTTGAGCTCGGGGGTTCCGAATGCCTTCAGCGCCTCGCATGCCATCTTCGGGCCGAGGTCGCTGCCGCCGATGCCGATGTTGACGACATTGCGGATGCGTTTGCCTGTGTATCCGCGCCATTCGCCGGAGCGCACCTTTTCGCAGAAGAGCGACATCTGGCCGAGGACTCGGTTCACCTCGGGCATCACGTCCACCCCGTCCACGAAGATAGGCGTATTCGACCGGTTGCGCAGTGCGATGTGCAGAACAGCCCTGTTTTCAGTCTGGTTTATCTTCTCGCCTGTGAACATCGCCTCGATGTTCTCCTGGAGCCCGGCCTCCCGTGCCAGCGCGAAAAGCAACTCCATGCCCTTGTCGTCAATGCGGTTCTTCGAGTAGTCCAGGAAGATGTCCTGGAATTCGGCATGGAAGCGTTCCGCCCGCTTCGGGTCGTCGGCGAAGAGCTGTGGAATCGTGATGTCGCGGGTGGCCTCGAAGTGCTTCTGCAGGGCATCCCATGCGGGAGTGGATGGATTCTTCATCTGGATTGTCATGATTTTTACGGTTTTGTCACTGAATGTCAGGGTAACTCCTCAACTTGGAGGAATCGTTTGAAATTTCGCTGGATGGCGTCCTCAAGTTCCCTTGGGTCTTCCTCCCGGAGTTCTGCCAGCCTATTGACGAGCCTTGGGATTTCCGTGGTGTCGTGTCCTCTGAAGGGTGCGTCGCTATCAACGAGGAGTCGGTCCTGCGGGATGCATTTGAGTGTTTTCAGGAAGTTTTTCCCTGGGCATTCGGCATCGAATCCCAGCGAGAAGAAGATTTTTGGCAGTTTTAGGAGTTGTCTGGTCTCCTGTGGTGTTCCGTGGAATCCGTGTGCCAGTGTCCTGACCTCCTTGAAATCCTCGAGGATTGGGAGCGCGTCATTGACGCACCGGACCAGATGCAGGATTGCTGGCCGTCCCAGTCGTTGTGCGGCATTGAGCTGCCTTTTCAGCCAGATTTTCTGCGCATCGAGGGTTTCGCGTCGTTTCTGGCATCCGTCCAACCCGACTTCTCCGACGATGGCGCCGGGATTCTCCGTGAGGAGCTCCTCCAGTTTCCGGATTGTCCTTTCCAGTGGGAATTCGTGGACATGCCACGGGTGGACTCCGATGGCCGGTGTGAGGGCGCCGTGGCTACTGCCGGCGGTTGCCAGGACCTCCGCCCAGTCATCGGGTGTTATGCCGCAGAGCAGTGCCGCCTCCGGTGCCTGGCCGCCCGATTTGCCGAGGCGGAGTGCGCCGAGATGGAGGTGGCTGTCGATGTATGGGGACACTGTGGCGTGATTGCGGAGTTGCGGCTCCGCCCCGTCTTCGGGGCGTTTCCTGCGGCGTCCAGTTTTCTAGAGGATATCGAGTCCGATATCGACTGCGGGTGCGGAGTGTGTGAGTGCGCCTGACGAGACGAAGTCGAGGCCGAGATGTGCGAGTGACGGGAGTCTTTCGAGGGTGATATTTCCGGAGGCTTCTGTCTTTGCGCGCCCTGCAATCAGTCTGATTGCCTCGGCCATTTGTTCGTTTGTCATATTGTCGAGGAGGATGTATTCGACTCCCGCCTCGGCGGCGGCGACCACATCCGCCATTGAGTCCGCCTCAACCTCGATTTCCAGGTTCGGGTACTTTTCACGGCAGGATTTGACTGCGTACTCGATTGAGTGGGAGCCACCAGCGCGGCGTGCGAGTTCGCGGTGGTTGTCCTTGATCATGATGCGGTCGTAGAGTCCGATGCGGTGGTTCTGTGCGCCTCCCATGAGGACGGCGTATTTTTCGACGAGGCGGAGTCCGGGCTTTGTCTTGCGGGTGTCCAGCAGCTTTGTGTTTGTGTCGTGGCCGAGTGCCTCGACATACTTACGCGTGACCGTCGCGATTCCGGAGAGATGCTGGAGGATGTTGAGTGCGGTGCGCTCCCCTGTAAGAATGGCGAGCGCATTGCCCTCGACGGTGGCGATGCGGTCGCCTGGATTTGCGATTTCGCCATCCTGGAAGTGCTGGATGAATTCCACGTCGGAGCTGAGTTCGCGGAAGAGGATTTCAAGAATCGGGAGTCCTGCGACGACGCACTGTTGGCGGGGGATGAAATGCGCGACCGTGGTCTGCTGTGCCGGGACAACCGCCAGGGTGGTTGCGTCCCCGCTTCCGACATCTTCGGTGATGGCCCGTTGGCAGAGGTCTTTAAGGATCGATTCGTTCAGATAATATGGGAGATGTGCTGACATAAGAACTTAGTAGGGGTGGATACTCGGGGCGAGGGATTCCTGTGGTCTCGAGCTACCTACCCTTCGGGAGGGTGCGCCCCCAGCTGAATCAGCAGGATCAGCGTCACCATTGCGAGCATTTGGGCGAGAATGAGGAATGCGATTGTCGGGGGAGTCCAGATGAGTGCCAGGGCGCCTGTCCCCGCAAGAAGGGACAGCAGCCAGATGGCGACGACCGCCTTCGGACGGGAAAGCCCCAGCGCGACGAAGCGGTGGGAGATGTGGCGGTTGTCCCCGACGTAGACGGGCTTGTGGAGATGGAGGCGGATGAGGACGACCGTCACCGCATCCAGAAGCGGCACCGCCAGCACCAGCAGGGGGATCGAAACCGCCAGGATGCTGGGGGTGTTTTCGTGGTGGTAGAAGGTTGTGATGATGCAGGAGACGCCGAGAAGATAGCCCAGGAAGTGGCTCCCGCAGTCGCCCATGAAGACCGATGCCTTCGGGAAGTTGTAGAAGAGGAATCCTAGGACGACTCCACCCGAAAGGGCGGAGAGCAGTCCGACGAAGTACTGTCCGCGGACGGCCGCGATTGCGAAGAAGAATCCGAATGCAATGAGTGAGACTCCCCCCGTCAGTCCGTCCATGTTGTCGAAGAAGTTCATTGCATTGATGATTGTTGTGAGCCAGAGGACCGTCAGGATCCATGAAATCCAGGTTGGCACCACTCCCACAAGAATCCTGGAGCCGAAGGTGGCGGTGACTGCCGCTACAATCACCTGGAAGGCGAGTTTCCTGCCGGCGCCAAGCGCGCGGCGGTCGTCAATCGCCCCCATGACCGCCAGTGCGGTCGCACACAGTGCAATGACAAAGAGCGACCACTTTGCCGACGAGAGCCCCGACAGTCCGACGCGGATGCCCTCGGGAAGGAGGCCGCGGATTAGCAGCGCCCCGATTATCCCCAGCACAAGCAGCGCAATCCAGGAAGCCCACATGGCAAGGCCGCCAACCACCGCCGTAGCACGGACATGGTTCTTGTGCCCCTCGCTGTGGGGTCGGTCAACCAGCCCCATGGCAAAGGCGCGCGCACGGAATGCCCTGGTCAATGCCGCCGAAAGCAGCGTCGCCACAAGCCATACGCAAAGTTGTAGAACAAGCCACATTGCAGGAGTCGTGCTTAAGTGTCTGCCCTCTTTCGCCGAAGCGATGGAGGGCAGGGAGTGTAGGGGATTGGTCAGGGATGTCCGGACAGAACGATTTCCGCCAGCCTGTCGGCGACCTCGTTGGCGTCCAGTCCATCTGTCTGGACGATTATGGAGTCCGGGGCGGGCTTGAGCGGTGCGACCTCGCGGGTCGAGTCGATTTTATCCCGCCGTGCGATGTCTGCGGCGACGGACTCGAGTGTCGCCCCGTCTGTCACCTCGTCGGTCTGCGCCAGCCTTCTTCTTGCCCTTTCCAGCGGCGAGGCCGTGATGAAGAACTTGAACTTCGCATTCGGGAAGATTACCGTTGCGATGTCACGCCCCTCCATCACGATTCGCCCAAGGGACTTGCATTCGCGCTGGAGCCCCAGGAGCCAGCTTCTGACCCCCGGGATTCTGGCGACCTGGCTGACGATTGCCGCGACCTGCGGCGACCGTATCTCCGCCTGCCTGACGGGAGTCCCGTTCAGGAAGAGCAGTGGCCGTCCTTCGACGATTCTGTAGTGCAGGTCGAGGTCGGCGAGCATTCTGACGACGGCGTCCGGGTCGTCGTCCGGCGAGATTCCGAGGGCGAGTGCCTTCCAGGAGACAGTGCGGTACATGTCTCCTGTGTTGATGTAGTATCCTCCGATGCGCGCAGCCAGGAGCCTGGCTGCGGTGCTCTTGCCGGAGGCGGCCGGTCCGTCAATCGCGACCTGGAAGAATTCTCCTGTAGGCGTTGTTTCGGCCATCTTCTCGTGCTACTCCTGGGATTTCGGGGGCGTCTCCGTGTCGGCGGGTGGTTCCTCCCCTGCATTCTCCTCGACTTCCGGGGCGGTGGTCTTTCCGTTTGGGTCCGAGAATCCCGAGTATCTCAGGATGCGCCGTCCGTCGAAGAGCGTGATGTAGAGCATAAGCGCAATCAGCAGGATTGCGAAGGTGTTGTAGATGTATTTGAAGAAGACGGCGGGGATTCTCCTGCGCGTGATTGACTCGATTGCCGCGAAGACGATGTGCCCTCCGTCCAGCACCGGCAGTGGAAGCAGGTTCATGAACGCCAGCGAGAATGTGATGAGGATGATGAAGGAGAATCCGCCCCGGTATCCCTCGCTCTTCAGCTTATACCAGAGAGCCTGGATGATGCCCAGCGGGCCGCTCATGTGGCGCACGCCGACCTGGGTCTGCGAAACTTCGCGGGGCGTGCCGGTGACGACGCTTTTGGCGCGGCTTGTAAGCGGCGCGAAGAGGAGCCCCAGCGTGCGGGTGGTCGTCCCGATGATCTCCGAAAACTGCGTCCACGGGTCGATGTGCTGGAGGCTTCTTGTGAGACCGGTGCTGAGGACGACTCCCATCAGGTAGACGCCTGGGTTGCTGGGATCCTCGTATGGGACGAGGCTCGTCTGGAACTCCTTGCCGCCGCGGTCGCAGGTGACAAGCAGCATGTCGCCGCCGGAATTCCTTACAAAACCCTGGAATCCCTGGACATCCTGGACGGGGTTCTCCGCAACCACCTCGCCTGTCTCCTTGTCTACCCTTTGGAGCTTGACGAAGCGGTCGCCGTACTGGATTCCCGCCTTGGCGGCAGGGGAGTCCTTGACGACTCCGACTGCAAGCACGTAGAAGGAGATGCCCAGCTCCTTTTCGGAGAGCTTCTCGACATCCGGGACCTCCAGGGTCATTGGGGGCAGTTCCACTCCATTCCTTGCGACGACGATTTCCGAGGAGGTGCCGCGGGCGCGCTGGACATCGCGGATGAAATCCACGGGGCCGAGGACATTCCTGCCGTTGAAGGAGAGCAGCTGGTCGCCGGCATGGATTCCCGCCCTGGCCGCCGGCGAGTCCGCCTTGATGTCGGCGACCTGGGAGGGATTTGCGGACTCGAAGAAGGGGAAGCCAAGTCCCTCCATCGCCGGATTCTTCTGGGGGCTGTAGGTGAATGTAAGCCTCTCCCCGTCGCGGACTGCCTCAAGCGTGACATGCCCGGTGTTTCCGTAGACATACTCCTTGCGGAACTCGTCGTTGCCGCCATTGAAGCTCTTCCCGTTGACCTTTACGATGCGGTCTCCCGAGCGGAGCCCCGCGCGCCACTCTTCGTTGACTTCCGGCCTCACGAGCACGGTCTTCGGCGTGGAGTCCGGTCCGTCGTCAAGGACTGTGAGCGTCAACTCCTCGGGGAGCTTACCCTTGCGCGTCTCCCCGAAGACGTAGCATGCGTCAATCCACCGCATCTGGTCTTCCGGCGGAAGCTCCTTGTCGTCGATGGCCAGCACCCTTGCGGAGGGTGCGACTCCTCCGGATGTGGGGAGGTATCCGGGGACGCCCGTCACCAGGACCGAGGTCGACGGGGTAGGGCGCCACAGCCCCGCGCCCCACATGATTGCCGCCAGGATGAATCCGAAGAGGATGTTGAAGAGGGGGCCGGCGAATGCGGTCATTGCCCGTGCGAATGGCTTTGCGTGGGGGAGCGACTTGCCGTCGGAGGTGGCTGGCGTATCTGTCGGATCCAATTGTGGCAGGGAGACATATCCGCCAAATGGCAGCCAGCTGATGACATATTCGACGCCCTTGTATTTGAATCCCCAGAGCTTTGGCCCCATGCCGACGGAGAAGGTCTCGACGTGGAGGCCCTGCCACAGTGCGACGAGCAGGTGGCCGAACTCGTGGATGAAGACGCAGAATCCAAAGAAGAATACGATGAATACGATCTTCAGGATGACCGAGAGAATTTCAGGCATAAGGAAATAGTGCTGTTGGAGGCTTTTGCGTAATATACCCCCAGGCAGGAGCCCGTCCTGCCGTATGGAGGCAAGCCATGAGACTTTTCAGGAGGCCCGGAGTTCCTTGAGAAGATTCTGGAAATCCTCCCAGGTCGAGATCTTCACCACCCTTGCGCGGAGCTCGCGCGGGAAGCCGTGGCCGCAGATGTATCCCGAAACCACCTTGCGCCCCAAAATCATTGCGCCATGCTCGCCATATTCCCGCACCATCTCGGAGAGCTGGAGCTCCATCGTGTCAAGGCGTTCCTCCCGGGAGACCTCCACTGGACGGCCTTCCTGAAGCTCCTTGAAGATCCAGGGGTTGCCAAGTGCGCCGCGCGCCACCATGATGCGGTCGCAGCCGCTTGACTCGTAGAGGGCGCACGCATCCGCGTATGAAAAGACGCCGCCATTCGCCGTGACGGGCACGGAAACCGAGTCGCGGACGGCACGGATGACAGCGCCATGCACAGGACCTGAATAGACCTTCCTGGCAAGGCGGCCGTGAATCGCCAGCCCGTCCACCCCGAGGGAGACAAGACGGCGGGCAAGTTCGACGGTCGGGGCGGGGTCCTCCTCGTCGAGAATGCGGGTCTTCACAGTCATGCGGCCAGGCCATTCGCCTCGAATGGCCTTCACGCACTCCTCGGCAAGCGCCGTGTCACGCATCAATGCCGCCCCAGCATGGCGTTTGAGCACCTTCTGCACGGGGCACCCCATGTTGAAGTCCAGGACATCGAAGTGCCAGGGGCCTTCCCGAAGTATGCAGGTCGACTTTCTCAAGTCGCCGGGAATGCTGCCCAGCAACTGCACCTGCAAAAACTCCTCCTCCTCGCCACGGCGCAAAATCGACTCACTGTCGGGGTTCCCATGCACCAGCGCACCGGCGTCAATCAGGGCGGTGGTCCCAAAATAAAGGCCATTCCTGCGGCAGACACGGCGAAACGGCAAGTCCGTGTAACCCGCCATGGGAGCAAGAATGGGGACAATATGAGACAAAATGCGACAATGTATGACAGTAGACAGGCAGCCCTCATTCGCTGGTGGCAGCCAAGGAGGGCAGTGGGCCGGCATCCGCAGCGCTGGTCCGCCCAATGGCGGGGCGGCAGACGCCGGCGCGTAGCCTCGTATTATTTTCGGCTATTCCTTCTTTTCCTTCTTTTCTTCGCTCTCTACCTTTTCGACGTTGGCGATGTCGGCCAGGTTGATGTTTCCGCTGACGCGTCCGTCATCGAGCACATTTGAGGACTTGCGTCTTTCCAGGTCCCTGAAGAGTTGGAAGAGTCCGACTGTTCCTCCGATTCCGAACCAGACTGCGGTGAATCCTGTGATCAGCAGTGGAACCAGGAGGCTGACCACGAAGAAGTACTTGCTCCAGTATTCGATTGGCCATGGTGAGAAGGCGTTCCAGATGGCCACGCAGATGAAGCAGATGACGACTTCGTAGACAAACGAATAGAAGAACATTCCGTAAGCGATTGCCTTGTCTCCCCTCGTGTATTCCGGGGTGATTCCGATCAGCGACTTGAGGATGTTCTTCGGGCTCCAGTCGAACTTTCTCACGGGTTCGGAGCCGGAGTCGGAGTACTTTCCGCGATGGAGCATCCTGTCCATGTTGAAGGGTTTGCGGCAGGTGATGAACGAGACCACGACATAGAGGAGGATTGTGAAGATATTGGCGAAGAAGAGGTATTCGATTGCGTTCACCGGGAACCTGACGGGGTCGATTTCCCACTTGATCCAGTCGCCGAATGGGCTGGAGATGGCCTTCAGGAAGGTGTCGACCATGTCAACCAGGTTGTTGTCGGCCAGGAACGGGTACACCACGTCCGCCCAGTTTCTCTGGAGGAGGATGTATCCGACGCTTCCGATGATTCCGGCGATGAGCGCCGACCAGGCGGCCGCCGTGGTGCCGCGCTTCCAGTAGAGGCCGAAGATCATGACCGCGGGGCAGCCCGCATTCCAGACGGCCACCGCCATGGTGGTGAAGAGCTGGACATAGTCAAGCTGCGCCATGAACTTGGAGCCGAAGAAGAAGAAGACGCCTACGCCGATTGAGACAAGGCGTATCATCCAGACGTGCTGCCTCGGTGTCAGTCCCTTCGAGAAGAAGGGCAGGATGACATCCTGGGAGATTGTGAGGGACGCGCTGAAGATTCGCGTGTCGTCGGTGGAGAGCATCGCCAGGAAGAGCAGGAGGCAGAAGCACCCGAAGAGTCCGACGGGCAGGACCGCCTTCATCGTGACGGAGAGGCTCAGCTGGTTGAAGAGGGTGCGGCACTGCTGGAAGGTGTCGTTGGCCTGGCCCTCCGCGTAGATCAGCTTCGTCTGGATGTTGCTGTCCTTGAGTTGTTCCTCAGTGAGGGGCACGCCTCCGTTTTCGGCGGCAAGCTCCTGGATTGTGCGTTCACGCGCATCCTCCTTCAGGGTCTGGTGGATGTGCGCGAGGAACTTGGTGTCCATGTTGTCGTTCTGGGAGAGGGGCGGGTCGATGCCGATCTGGTGTTCGACGGGCTGGATGTTCCTGATGGTCTCCTGCACCTTGGCGCGGGTCGTCTCGTCCTTGATTGCATCCTCCGAAATCCTCATTGCCAGCTGCTGGCGGACCGCATTCGACTCGTTGGCGAAGTCCTTGTGGTTCAGGAAGGTGATAAGGCAGATTGCGATAAGCAGCGAGAAGAGGTTGACGATGAGGATTCTCCAGGAACCCAGGATGCTGGCCATCTTCTGCTCATGGGCGGACTTTGCGGAGGTGGAGGAGCCCGCTCCAATCCAGGTGGCCGTGTGGAAGAGGGAGTTGAAGGCGCCGACCACGACGCCGGTGAAGACATTGAAGTCCCTTAGCTTCGATATGTCGTATGGGTTGATGAAGCTCTCGCCCTGGACTCTGTCCGTGACGACGGGGATGATCTCCTTGCTCCAGGAGAACTTCCATAGGATGAATATGACGAAGATGAAGATCAGCGGGTAGAGGAGCATGCCCTGGATGGTGTCTGTGATGACGAGCGCGAGGGTTCCTCCGAGGCAAATCAGGAGGATTGCCAGGGTCAGGAAGAGGATCATCAGGAATTCAAAGGTCGGGATGGTGAGTCCCAGGACGGTGAATTTCTGGGGCAGGTTCAGCATCTGGATGAAGAACCTCGCCGCGATTGCGGGCATGATCATGTTTGCCAGCATCTCCGCAAAGGACCGCAGGGACGCGCCGAAGACCCTCATCTTGCGGCTGTAGCGGATTTCCAGGAACTGTCCAAGGCTCATGGCGCGGGTCTCGCGGAACCTGTATGTGCAGTATCCGAAGAGGGAGATCATGATGGTCATGGGGGCCAGGATCTTCCACCAGTAGGAAAGGGCGAAGCCCGTCTTGTATTTCACCTCGACGTATGCGACCAGCCCGATGATCGAAAGCGCCTGGGCCAGGTCGCCCATGCTGATCACATATCTGCCGCAAAGTCGGCCGCAGGCAAGGAAGTCGGAGACTCCGCGGACATAGCGCCGCGAAAAGAATCCCATGAAAATGACGAAGCAGACTGGAATCACGAGGATCAACCAGTCAATCAAACTCATATAGACGCCGTTGTAGTCCATAGTCTTGAATCAGAATCAAGAGATTGGTGTTGGATATGCAAGGGGGGCGGGGCGCGGCTCCGGAGGTCGAACGCCCTGCCTCCTCCGTGCGGACTGCTAGCCGAGATATTCGGCGACAGCCGCGGTCACCTTCTCGGGAGTGAAGCCATACTTGTCGGCAAGGGCCTTGTAGGGGGCGGACTCGCCGAAGTGGTCGAGGCCAATCACCATGCCCTCGTCGCCGACGTATTTGCTCCAGCCCATGGTGCAGGCGGCCTCGACGGCGACGCGCTTGCGGCACGCCTTCGGAAGGACGCTCTCCTTGTACTCGGCGCCCTGGGCTTCGAAAAGGTCCCAGGAGGGCATCGAGACGACGCGGAGCCTCCTGCCCTGCGCACGGAGCGCCTCGGCTGCCTTGACGCAGGCCGCCAGCTCGGAGCCGGAGCCAATCAGGATCGCCTCGAAATCCTCGTCGGAGGATACCACGTATGCCCCCTTGGCGACATCCATCCTGGCAACCACCTCCGCCGGCAGGTTCGGAAGCGCCTGGCGGGTGAGCGAGAGGATGACGGGGTGGTCTGCGCGGACCGCGTATGCCCATGCGAGGGCGACCTCGTGGGATTCCGCGGGGCGCAGGAGGGTCACGCCGGGAAGGCTGCGGAACATCGCAAGCTGCTCGATGGGCTCGTGGGTCGCCCCGTCCTCGCCGACGGCGTATGAGTCATGGGTGAAGACATAGACCTGGTGGAGCTTCTGGATTGCCGCGAGGCGGATTGCGGGCTTCATGTAGTCGGAGAAGACCATGAAGGTGGCGCTGAAGGGGATTGCGTAGGTGAGTGCCAGGCCGTTGCAGACCAGCCCCATGCCGAGTTCGCGGACGCCGAAGTGGAAGTTGCGCCCGGCGCGGTCCTCGGCCGTGAAGTCTCCCATCTCCTTCATGTAGGTGTTGTTGGAGGGAGCCAGGTCGGCGGAGCCGCCGACAACCGCCGGAACCGCCTTGGCGACAACCTGGATCATGGCTCCGGAGGAGGCGCGGGTGGCCACATCCTTCTCGGGGACGGCGGCAAGCAGACGCGCCTCCAGGTCGGCGGGAATCTCCTTCCTCAAAATCGCCTCGAGAAGCGCGGCGCCGTCGGGGGACGAGGACTTCCAGGCATCGAACTGGGCATCCCACTCGGCGGCGTCAGCCTTCTTCTCGGCAATGCGGTCGGACAGGAATCCACGGACGTCCTCCGGGACGACGAAGGACTGCTCGGGGTCGAATCCGAGGGCGGCCTTGGTTGCCTTCAGCTCATCCTCCCCGAGAGGCGCGCCGTGGCTCTTCGCGGTGCCGGCCAGGTGGGGCGAACCGAATCCGATGGTGGTCTCGCCGATGATGATGGTCGGCTTGTCCTTGCAGGACTGGGCCAGCGTGACTGCCGCCTCGATTTGCCTCGGGCACTGGCCGTTGATCTTGAGGACATTCCAGCCGTATGCCTCGAAGCGCGCCCCCACGTCCTCGCTCATCGCCAGGCTTGTGCTGCCCTCGATGGTGATCTTGTTCGAATCGTAGAAGAGAATCAGGTTGTCGAGCTTGAGGTGTCCTGCCAGGGAGCATGCCTCGTGGCTGGTGCCCTCCATGATGCATCCGTCACCGGAGACCACATACACCTTCTGGTTCTTGAAGAGCTCCTGGGGGGCGCCGATGCGGGCCACAAGCTGCTTGAGGCCGATTGCCATTCCGACCGCGCTGGCAAGTCCGGACGCCAGGGGGCCTGTGGTGACTTCGACGCCAGGGGTGTGGCCGTACTCGGGATGGCCGGGGGTCTTGCTGCCAAGCTGGCGGAACTGCTTCAAATCCTCGATGGTGACATCGTATCCGAAGAGGTGCAGCAGCGAATAGAGGAGCATCGAGCCATGGCCGGCGGAGAGCACGAACCTGTCGCGGCCAATCCAGTCAGGACGCTGCGGGTCGAAGCGGAGGAACTTTGACCAGAGGGTGAAGGCGTAGTCCGCACTGCCCATCGGCATGCCAGGATGACCAGAGTTTGCCTTCTGGACGCCATCGGCGGAGAGAAGACGGACGGTGTTGATCGCTTTCTTGACAATCGCTTTGAACTTGCAGCAGGCCATGGTCTCGGATTATTCCTCTTTCAGGAGTGTTACTGGTGGGTTGGGTAGGAGCGGTTACTGAAAAACGTGTGGCTATCCCTCGTCGCGGAAGGAGTTCTTCGCGGGGGAGCCCATGCGCAGGTATGCGTTGATGAAGGGGTCAAGGTCGCCGTCAAGGACTGCGGAGACATTCGAGGTCTCGTATCCCGTGCGGAGATCCTTCACCATCTGGTACGGCTGGAGGACGTAGGAGCGGATTTGGTTGCCCCAGGCGTTGTCGCCCTTCTCGGCGTCAGCCTGCTGGATGGCGGCAGTCCTCTTGTCCTCCTCAATCTGGTAGAGGCGGGCCTTCAGAAGCTGCATCGCGATTTCGCGGTTCTGGTGCTGGGAACGCTCCGACTGGGAGGCTACGACGATTCCCGTGGGGAGGTGGGTGATTCTGACGGCGGAGGAGGTCTTGTTGATGTGCTGCCCGCCAGCCCCGGAAGAGTGGTAGGTGTCTATGCGCAAATCCTTCTCGTTGACGACGATGTCAATGTCGTCATCCACCTGCGGCACCACATCGACGCTGCAGAAGGAGGTGTGCCGGCGCTTGTTCGCGTCAAACGGTGAAATCCTCACCAGCCTGTGGACGCCTTTTTCGCACTTCAGGTATCCGTACGCGAACTCGCCCGTGACCGTCATGGTCATCGTCTTGATGCCGGCCTCGTCTCCAAGCTGCATGTCGTTCACGAGATATCCGAAGCCGTGCTTGTCAATCCAGTGAACATACATCCTCTCGAGCATCGCGCACCAGTCGCAGGACTCTGTTCCTCCGGCTCCGGCGCGGATTGTGACGATGGCGTTGTGCGCGTCCATCTTTCCGGAGAGGAAGCTGACCAGTTCGAGCCGGTCCAGGGCGGCGTCGAGCTCCCTCGCCAGCCCGTCCGCCTCTTCGTAGAGCTGGGATGCATCCCCCTCCTCGGCGGCGAGTTCAGCCAGGGTGGCCAGATCCTCCGCCTGGGAGACAACGCCCTGGAAGGGCTCGATGGTGTTCTTGAGGCGGCTTACCTCGTCCACGACAGGCTGGGACTTCTCGCGGGAGTCCCAGAAGTCGGGGCGTGCCATGGTGGCCTGAAGCAAATCCAGCCTTTCACGCTTGGTGGCGACGTCAAAGATACCCCCTAAGATGTTCGACACGCTCGTTTGCGGCGGACACCTTGGCTTGCAGTTCCTCTCGGGTCATCGTTGGAAATCCAGGTCTGTAAATGGGGGCTTCTTCGGAATCCTACTTGATATCGGTGTCGATTCCGATTACGACATCTCCAGAACCGAGGGATTCCACGATTCGGCTGGAGGGCACCTTGAGATCCTTCTTCGTCGCAATCTCCTCGCCATTCCTCTGGAGGAACTCCTCAATCTCGGAACGGTAGAGCTCCTTGATCTTGTGGCGCCGGATCTTAAGGGTCGCGGTCATCGTGCCGTCGGCAACGGTGAAGTCAGGCAGGAGAAGCACGTCCTTCGGCTTCATGTAGGAGGTCAGGTCCGCAGTGCGCGCCTGCACCTCGGCCTTAAGAAGCTTCGAAAGCTCCTCGGGGGAGTGCTGCTTCCGAAGATCCTCGGGGACGTTGACGCAGACGTAGACGCTCTTGCACTTCTCGCCTATCACCATTGCCTCGGAAATCATCGGGGAGAGCTTGACCGCGTCCTCAATCGCCTCGGGATGGAGCTTCTCACCACCGTATGTGACAATCATGGAGCTGCTGCGGCCGTGGATGAAGAGGTAGCCGTCCTTGTCGACGTGGGCGACGTCACCCGTGTTCAGGTATCCGCCCTCCATCGTCTTGGCGGATGCGTCGGTGTGGTTCCAGTAGCCCTTCATGACGCAACGACCCTTGACCAGCAGCTGCCCGCGGAGGTTCTTGCCAAGGTTGCCCTCCTCGTCCTTGAAGGTGTAGTCGCCGCCCATCTCAGGCTGCGCCCAGGCCCAGATCTTCCCGCAGGAGCCAAGACGGTAGTCGCTGATGGTGTTGGAGGCGACGACGGGGGAGGCCTCGGTCAGGCCGTAGCCCTGGAGGACGGGAAGCCCGAGGAAGCTGTAGAAGCTCTGGACGTCCAGGTCAAGGGGGGCGCCGCCGGCGACGAAGAAGCGCAGACGGCCGCCCAGGGCGTTCCTGAACTTGCGGAAGACGAGTGGGTCGTAGAAACAGTAGTGGTAGAGCATGCGGAACATGCCGCCGTTCCACTTCTTGCCGGCGGTGAAGATGCGGCTCGCATTGTAGATCGCGTTTTCCACAATCTTCCTGCGCTTTTCTGGCAACGCGTCGATTTGCTTGCGGATTGACGCCATCATCATGTCGAGGATTCTCGGCACCACCAGCATCGCGGTGGGCTTTATGAGCTTGCCCAGGTTGCGGGAGAAGTCGGCGATGTTGTGGGGGATGATGATCGCCGCGCCCGCGTACAGGCACGCGCCCACCTCGCAGGTGAGGGCGTAGGAGTGCCAATAGGGAAGAAGCGAAACCAGCTCGTCGCTTGGCCCCACCGAGAAGCACTCGAGGGCGTTCATCATGTTCCACCAGATGTTCCCGTGGCTGAGCATGACGCCCTTCGGAAGGCCAGTCGAACCAGATGTGTAGATGAGCACGGCAATCGACTCCATGGCCTCCTCGCGGGTGGCAAAGGGAAGCCCGGGCGACGCCTCGAAGGGCTTGGAGGCATCCTCCTCTGCGGCAAGGGGAAGGGTCCCCCACTCCACAACGGGGATGCCGCCGGCGTTCTCCTGCGCCTTCTTCAAATAGGTCTCGCTGGCAAGAACCAGGGTCGGCTCGCAGTCCTTCAAGACAAAGGACATCTCCTCGTTGCCAAGGCTCTCGCAGACGGGCACCGCAATCGCGCCAATGCGCCAGCAGGCGTAGAAGAAACGAAAGTGGTTGTCGCTCTTCGCGGAAATGGCGGCGACACGGTCGCCGGCCTTGACGCCGCGCCCCTGCAAAAAGGACGCCCACAAGCATACGTCGGCGTGAAGACGCCCGTAGGAGACGTCCTTGAGGGACTTGCCGTCCGAGACTCTCAGGGCAGTCCCGCCGCGGTGGCGCTCGCAGGACTTGTCGAACACCTCGCTTAAATGCATGGTTTCATTCGTCATAGTCGGAAAATTCCAAAAATGTAATGCCGCCTCGGACGAGACATCTGGTGACAGCGCGGTCAATTTGACGCCAACGGATAAAAAAAGACGCCAAACGCTAGGGGAGTGGCCCCAGGCATTCGGCGTCTATGTGCATGGCGTGGAAGACGCTATGCAGGCTTATGCCATCTTCGCGACGCGCGCGGCGAGACGGGCCTTCTTGCGATCCGCCTTGTTCTTGTGGATCACTCCCGTCTTGGCAGCCTTGTCGAGCTGGCTGTAGCAGTCATTGAGCTGGGTGAGCGCGGCACCCTTGTCGCCAGCGGCGATGATTGCGTTCAGCGACTTCTCGGAGTCGCGAACCTTGACCTTGCGGGCGCGGTTGTAGGCACGCTTCCGGGCGTCAGCACGCATGTGCTTCGCAGCAGAAGGCAGACGATGCGGTTTGGAATTCGCCATGAGTTTAGAACTTGTCCTATGCTTTCGTTATTTATGAGAAGAAAATTTCCGATATGATATCGTAAGACCGCATAATATGCCACCTTGTTCGCATTTTTCAACCCCGCATGGGAGTCGATCCGTCTTCCGATGCCTCCACATCCCTGGCCTTCGTTGTTTTCACCAGGCAGGTCCAGGAGCCACGAATGGACACGGGAAGCCAAGGAACCACGAATGGACACGAATGGACACGAAAAAAAACTCAGGAACCACGAATGGACACGAATGGACACGAATGGCTATGGGCAGGGGAGAGGAGGAACCACGAATGGGCACGGGAAGCCAAGGAACCACGAATGGACACGAATGGACACGAATGACAAAGACAGGAGGAACCACGAAACACACGAAACACACGAAAAAAACTCAGGAACCACGAATGGACACGAATGGATTCCTCGAAGGCGACAAGGGAGGTACAGAAAAACACCAAGGCTGCTGTGTCCACGTCCAAATCCTTTGGCAATACAAGTGAATCTGCAAAAAGCGGCGGTGCAGGTAGAAGGTCTTGTCAGGAGGTTTCCCAGGACAATGACGACATTCGGCACGCCCATCCAGGAGATGAGGGAGGCGATGTTCGCGCCATTTGCGAAGGGAGCGTCTGTCTTCGCTGCCTTCGATGACGTGATGCGGCGTGTCGGCTCCGTCACTGCCGTCCTCAGGCAAGGCTTCAATATCCCTGCTTCTGCTGACTAGTAGGGAAAAGGTGTGATGCTTTTGTGTCATTTTGTGCTTCACTCCTAGTGTAACACAACTTCACGACACCACAAAACAACGCAATGCCTTCCCTTGTCTCAATATCTATAACCTCCTTGTTTTCAAGGGGTTAAATGTGGTGGTCCCGGCTGGATTTGAACCAGCGACCAAGAGATTATGAGTCACCTGCTCTAACCACTGAGCTACGGGACCAGGGCACGGGTGATAATGTGGCACGGGTAGTCGTTTTTGCAACCATTGCGAGGGTGTTTTCGGCGATTATGGAGTCTGGAGAATTCATGGGCTGTGCTAGATTACGGCATATCCGTCATTCATCTTCTGCAATTCAGCCGACAGCATCCAGCATATTCCATGTCTAGATTCCTTGCCGCATTTCTTTTCCTCCTTTCGCTTCTTCCGTTTTTTGCCGTCGAGTCCAATGCCCTCAAGGGGAATGGCATCATTGACAATACGACCTGGCATGCGGGCACGCCATCGGGTGTGGAGTTCACTTCGGAGGGCACTGTTTTGATTTACGGGGTCCCCGATGTGCGCAGCTACGTCATCCAGAAGAATCTCGACCTGCTTGAGAACACCAGATACTACTTCAAGGTGGAGTTGCGCGGAACGCCCAATCTCAAGGCGGACTTCTATGTGGAGCGCAACAATGCCCCCCATACGGAACTGAAGACCGTCTCCGTCGGCGAGGAGTGGCAGGAGTCCGTGCTGGAGTTCAAGGCCCGTCCAGGCGGCACCACGAAGTACTACGCTGTGCTTTCGGTTCAGGCGGGTCAGGATGGGCATGTCGAGTTCCGCAATCCTTCCATCGAGGTCATTCCCGGCGAATTGGTCAACGGCGACTTCTCCAATGGCGACGCAGTCTGGGAGCTTGAGAACGCGGTCATTGTAGACCGTTCCAACTCGGATGGCCTCTGCGTGAAGCTGGAGGGCATTGACGGCAGGGCGGCAATCCGCCAGGGCGGCTTGAACGTGAGGGCAGGGCGCATCTACCGTCTCTCATACGATGTCAAGGGTGGCACGGACCTGCGCTACGCCGACATCCAGGGTGCGACCTGGTCCCGCATCGCGGTTCTTGACGACCAGGGTCAGGTGATTCCAGGAACCGAGGTCTGGCGCGACTGCTTCGGCACCACCTGGCAGCACAAGGAGGCCACATTCGTGGCGGAGCGCGACATGAAGGTGTCGCTGCTGGGCGAACTAAAGGAGCCAGGCGAGGTATTCTTCGACAATATCGACTTCGGGGAGAGCGTCTCCATGACGCCGCTCCTTGAAATCGTCCTGAATCCCCCGTTCGCATATCACAACGGCGTTGTGGCCGGCGGTGATGCAACGACCTTCGACGGCGTGGTCTACCCGCTGATAAACAGCGCCTTCATCGAGGTGGAGTTCGGCGGCGCCCGCAGGAGCTTCCCAGGCAACGCCCCCGCAGCGTTTTCCTTCGACATACCAGGGGAACTGGGCACCACGGCCATCCAGGCAAGGCTTGTTGACGGCGATGGCGACAATGTGGCGGACGCCAGGCTCGACTTCACCGTCCGCCCGGAGCCTCCGCGGTCGTTCTACTTCGACAAGGACAGGGTCTTCCACATTGACGGAAAGCCCGTCTTCCCAATCCTCTCCTGGAGGAATCTGGGGGACATGCCCTTTGAGGAGTCGACGAAGAAGCATGCCGAGATGGGGTTCAACATGCTAATGACGCAGCTTCCGCTGCTTGACATAATCGCGGACTACGGGCTGATGGGGATGGTGGCGATTCCCGCGCCATTCTTTGCGGAGGAGGGCGGTTTTGACCCCGAAAGCCAGGCCATCCAGGGAATCATCGAGGAGTACAAGCATGCGCTGAACCATCCGGCGCTGGCGGCATGGTATGTCGTCGACGAACCTGCCTGGCGCGGGGAACCCGCCTCCCGGAGCGTCAACGGATACAACCGCCTCCTCAAGTATATCGACGATTCCAGGCCGGCATTCCTCAACGAAGCGCCGCGCGGCACAATCAACGAGATCCGCCCATACGCCCATGCGGCGGACATCTACGGAGTCGACATCTATCCAATCCCCGCCCCCAACAGCCATTCGGGGCTTGAGGACAAGATGATGACGAGCGTCGGGAAATACACCGACATCTGCCGCGAGGTCGTCCACGACAGCAAGCCGATCTGGATGACTCTCCAGGGTTTTTCCTGGGGGGCCTGGAACAAGACCCCCGTCAAAGTCTACCCGACGCGGGATGAATCCCGCTACATGGCATACGAGGCCATCGCCCATGGCGCGACAGGACTTGCATACTGGGGGCTCATCATGGGGACTGGGCAGAATGACGAATTCCTCGACGGCCTCTCCGACACCATCCACGAAGTCCTCTCCCTCAGCGCAATCCTGATTGCACCCGCGTCCGAGGGGACGGTCGCCACATCCAACGCCAATCTCCTGGCCTGCCACAAGGGCAATGCCTCGGGGGATGTCTGGATTCTTCTCAACGAGTCCGGAGAATCCTTCACGGCGGACATTACGGGCGACTTCCCCGAGACCCTGCGCGTGATTGGCGAGGGGCGAACCGTCGCGACTTCAGGCGGCTCCTTCAGCGACTCCTTCGCGCCCTACGGCGTCCACGTCTACGTCGACGCCTCCCGGGAGCTTCCGGAGCCCCTTGGGATGCCCGCGATGCGGCGTCTCTCCGAGAAGAAGGCGTCAATTCCCAAGAGCTACGAAGATGCCAAGTGGATCTGGTATCCGGGGCTTTCCAAGACCGACGACGCGCAGGCGGTCTTCAGAATCCCCGTCCACATTGACGGGCCGGTGGAGAGTGCAATCCTCTCCGTGACTGCGGATGACGGGTTTGCCTGCAGCGTCAATGGCAGGGAAGTCATACGGCGCAACGACTTCCTCATCCTGTGGACCCTGGACATAGCGGAGTATCTCAAGCCCGGCGAGAACGAGATAGTCGTCCACGCGGCGGATCTTGGCGGCGCCCCCTGCGGCGCGATTTTCTCGCTGACCCTCTCCGACGGGCAGGTCATCCTCTCCGACGGGAGCATCCAGGCGGCTCAGCCCGGCTCCGGCGATTGGGTGGACGCCGAGGAGATCAATGCCTTTGGCGCGCGTCCCTGGGGCGCCCTTACTCCCTACCACTACAACGGCCCCACCAGGCAAATCCTGCCAATCCCGTCGTTGGACAAGTAGGGGGCATCGCGCGGGGGCATTCCGCCGAGGGGTGCCCCGTCACCGCCCGCATTGACCGCGGTCCTGCGCGATGCGCTGATATTCCTGCAGGGAGCAGATGTCCACCCTGCCTGCGTCAATCGAGGAGGAGGCCAGGCCTTCCGCGGCCATCTGCAGGGCCGCCGTGGTCGTGGTAATCGGGAGCCCGAACTGTATCGCGTAGGAACGCATCTTCGCCCCGTCGTCGTTGACATCAGGGATGTTGACAATCCACTGGATCTTCCTTTCCAGGACGAGGTCCCTCAGGTTTGGACGGCCCTCGGAGAGCTTGAAGACCGCGTGGCAGGGAATGCCGTTCTCGTAGAGAAGCCTTCCGGTGCCAGGAGTTGCGTAGAATGTAAACTCTTGCGCTGCAAGGACTTTTAGCCAGGGCAGGGCGTGCAGCTTGTCCGTGTCGCGGATTGAAATGAAGACTCCTCCCGTCCTGGGCAGCCGGTTTCCTGCGGCGTCCTGCGACTTCAGGTATGCGCTTGCCGCGTCCATGTCGATTCCCATCACCTCCCCGGTGGACTTCATTTCGGGGGAGAGTGTCACGTCTACTCCCGGGAACTTCGAGAATTGGAAGACGGCTTCCTTGAAGGCGGTGAATGGAATCCTTGGCTCCCTGGTGAATCCCAGCGACTCGAGGGACTCCCCCGCCATGCAGCGTGCCGCGTACTTTGCGAGGGGGACTCCTGTCGCCTTGCTGGCGAACGGGACTGTCCGTGACGCACGGGGGTTTACCTCGATGACATAGACCTTGCCCTCCTGGACCGCAAACTGGATGTTCATCAGGCCGACGACATGCAGCGCCTTCGCCAGCCTGTCCGCCTCGCCACGTATTTCGGCCAGCACGGACTCCGGCAAATCCCTGGGCGGAATCGAGCATGCGGAGTCTCCAGAATGGATTCCCGCCTGTTCCACATGCTCCATGATTGCGCCGACCACCGTCCGCGTGCCATCCGAAATGCAGTCCACGTCAAGCTCCTGGGCATCGTCGAGGAACTTGTCAATGAGGATGGGATGACCCTCGGAGACGCTGGTGGCCTCGGCCATGTATTTGCGCAGCGACTCCTCCTGGGGGACAATCGCCATTGCGCGGCCGCCGAGGACGAACGAGGGCCGGACCAGGACTGGATATCCGATTTTCGCGGCGATGCGGCACGCCTCCTCCGCGTCGAGCGCCATTCCGCTGGGCGGCTGGAGGATTCCGAGCTCCCTGGCGATGGCCTTGAAGACCCCGCGGTCGTCCGCCGCGTCAATGTCCTCGGGCGGCGTCCCCAGGATTCTCACGCCGGCCTCCTTGAGTGCGGTGGCCAGGTTGAGGGGCGTCTGTCCCCCGAGCTGGACGATTGCCCCGAGGCACTTCTCCCTCTCGTAGATGTTCAGGATGTCCTCGAAGGTAAGGGGTTCGAAGTAGAGTTCGTCTGCGGTGTCGTAGTCTGTCGAGACGGTTTCCGGATTCGAGTTCACCATGATTGTCTCATATCCTGCGTCCTTGAGTGCGAATGCGGCGTGGACGCAGCAGCAGTCGAACTCGATTCCCTGTCCGATGCGGTTAGGGCCTCCTCCGAGAATCATGATTTTGCCTTTGGATGTGCTCTTGCGGACTGGTTCGTCGTATTCCTCGTAGCAGGAGTAGTAGTATGGCGTGGAGGCGAGGAACTCCCCCGCGCATGTGTCGACGGTTCCGTAGGTGGGCAGGATTCCGAGGGTTTTCCTGCGTTTGCGGAGTTCCCTTTCGGTGGTTTTCAGGGCGAATGCCAGCTGCCTGTCGGAGTATCCGAGCTTCTTTGCCTCGCGGAGGGAGTCCTCCGTCTCCTGGATTGTCGACTCGAATGCGACAAGCCCCTCCAGCTTGCGCAGGAAGAACCGATCGATTTTCGTGAGTTCGAAGATTCTGTCGATGGACCAGCCGCGTTCCAGCGCCTCGTGCAGGAGATACATCCTTTCGGCGTTCGGGCGTTCCAGTTCCGCGGCCACCTTTTCGTCGGACAGTTCGTGGAGGGGCGCCAGTTTCTCCTCGAGCCCGAATCCTGCGTGTCCAGTCTCGAGGGAGCGGAGCGCCTTCTGGAAGGCCTGGTCGAAGCTTCTGCCGATGGCCATCGCCTCCCCCACCGCCTTCATCTGGGTGCCCAGGGTCGAGTCCGCGGCGGGGAATTTCTCGAAGGTGAAGCGCGGGACCTTGACGACAACATAGTCGAGCGCGGGCTCGAAGCATGCGGGCGTATGCCCCGTGATGTCGTTGACGAGTTCGTCAAGTGTGTAGCCGACCGCAAGCAGCGCCGCAATCTTCGCAATCGGGAATCCCGTCGCCTTCGAGGCGAGTGCGGAGGACCTTGAGACGCGGGGGTTCATCTCGATGATGAGCCGCTCCCCCGTGTCCGGGTTGACGGCCCACTGGACATTCGAGCCTCCGGTCTGGATTCCGATGGCCTTCAGGACCCGCAGCGAGTCCTCGCGCATCGCCTGGTATTCCCGGTCGGTCAGGGTCATGGCAGGGGCGACCGTGATGGAGTCGCCGGTGTGGACGCCCATTGGGTCGAGGTTCTCAATCGAGCAGACAATCACGGAGGTGCCCTTGCGGTCGCACATCACCTCCATCTCGAACTCCTTCCAGCCGAGGAGCGATTCCTCGACAAGCACCTCGTGGTTCAGGCTCGCCTCAAGCCCGCGCTCCACAATCGCCTGGAACTCCTCCGGATTGCGGGCGATGCCCCCGCCTGTGCCGCCGAGGGTGAAGCCGGGGCGCACGACCAGGGGCCACCTTCCGATGAGGCGCGCAATCACCTGGGCCTCCTCGAAGGAGTGGGCGCTTCCGGAATTCGCGCTGCGGATGCCGATGGACTCCATGGTCGCCTTGAATTCGTTACGGTCCTCCGCACGGCTGATTGCCTCCGCGTCAGCCCCGATGAGCTCCACATGGTAGCGTTTGAGGACTCCGCTCCGCCAGGCCTCCATGGCCAGGTTGAGGGCAGTCTGCCCTCCCAGGGTGGGCAGCAGCGCGTCGGGGCGTTCGCGGCGGATGATTTCGTGGAGGTATTCCGGAGTCATCGGCTCGAGGTATGTGCGGTCGGCAAACTCGGGGTCGGTCATCACCGTGGCCGGATTGCTGTTGAGAAGCACCAGCTCGTAGCCCTGCTGCTTCAGGACCTTGCAGGCCTGCACGCCGGAATAGTCGAATTCGCAACCCTGGCCAATGACGATGGGGCCCGCCCCCAGTAGCATTATCTTGTGGATGTCGGTGCGCTTTGGCATGGGATGTATAAGATGATGTGGTGGAAAAAGTTATTTGGTATGGATGGAAGCAGCGCCCCGCCGGGTGGCTGCCTCGGCCAGCCCCGAGAAGAGTGGATGCGCCTTGAATGGGCGCGAAAGGAATTCCGGGTGGAACTGGCACCCGATGTAGAAGGGATGCCCCTGGAGCTCGACAATCTCCACGAGGGAATTGTCAGGGCTCGTGCCCGCAATGCGCAGGCCGCCCTCTTCGATGGCGTCGCGGTAGCGGTTGTTGAATTCGAACCGGTGCCTGTGGCGTTCGGAAATCTCCCTTTGCCCGTAGAGTGAGGCGGTCTTCGTGCCGTCGGCGATGGCGCATGGGTATGCGCCGAGGCGCATTGTGCCGCCTTTCCGGCGGACTCCGCGCTGGCTTTCCATCAGGTCGATGACAGGATGTGGCGTCTGCGGGTCGAACTCCGTCGAGTTCGCATCCGCCAGTCCGAGGACGTTTCTGGCGAATTCTATGACCATGCACTGCATTCCGAGGCAGATTCCGAGGCACGGGATGCCATGGGCGCGTGCATACGACAGCGCCGAAATCTTGCCCTCAATGCCACGGGAGCCAAAGCCGCCTGGAACAATCACGCCATCGTATTCGGAGAGTTTTTCCGGGGACTTCTCAAGGTCCTCCGACTCGATCATCTCGCACTCCACCCTGGTGCGCAGCTTGATGCCGGAGTGGGACAGGGACTCGAAGATGCTCTTGTAGGCATCCTTGAGGCCGGCGTATTTCCCGACAAGGGCGATGCGGCAGCTCCTTGCCGGATGGAGGACACGGTCAAGCAACTCCCGCCAGTCGTCCATCCGCCTCTCGGTGACGGGCAGCCCCAGGAGACGGAGCACCTTTTCGTCAAAACCCCTGTCGGCAAGCTCCTGCGGGACTTCGTAGATCGAGTGCTTGACATCCTGCTCCTCGACTATGTACTCGCCGGGGACGTTGCAGAAGAGGGCGAGTTTCCTTCGGTGCTCCTCCGCCATGGGGACTTCCGTGCGGCACACCAGCATGTCGGGGAAGAGTCCGATGTTGTGGAGGATGCTGACGGACTGCTGGCTGGGCTTGGTCTTCAGCTCCCCGGCGGCGTGGATGAAGGGCACCAGCGTCAGGTGAATGACAAGCGCGTTGCCGATGCCGGCCTCGTTCTTGAACTGGCGCACGGCCTCCAGAAAGGGGAGGGACTCGATGTCCCCGGCGGTGCCCCCGATCTCCGTCATCACAATGTCAACGCCTTCCTTCGCCGCACTCCTGATGGCGGCCTTGATTTCGTCGGTGATGTGGGGAATCATCTGGACGGTGGCGCCAAGGTACTTCCCCTCGCGCTCGCGGGAGATGACGCTGCTGTAGATTCTGCCGCTGGTGTAGTTGCTGTGGCGGTCGCAGACCACGTCGGCAAAGCGCTCGTAGTGCCCGAGGTCCAGGTCCGCCTCGGTCCCGTCGTCGGTCACATAGACCTCGCCGTGCTGGTAGGGGGACATCGTGCCTGGGTCCACATTCAGATAGGGGTCGAACTTCTGCATCGCGACACGGTAGCCGTGCGCCTTGAGCAGATACGCCAGGCTGGCGGCGGTAATCCCCTTTCCAAGCCCTGAGACCACGCCGCCTGTGACAAAGATGAACTTAGTAGACATAACTAGTTGCAGTGCAGATAGTTACAAAGACATTAACTCGCGGAGGCGCCCAAAGAGGTGCCGGGAGTCGAAGGGGCCGGGCGCCGCCTCGGGGTGGTATTGGACGGAGAATGCCGGCGCGTTCTTGTGGCGGACTCCCTCGATTGTCCTGTCGTTCAGGTTGACATGGGTCACCTCGAGGCATTCGGGGAGTCCGTCCGGGAGGATTGCGAAGTTATGGTTCTGGGATGTGATTTCGACGCATCCGCTGGCGAGGTCCTTCACGGGGTGGTTGCATCCGTGGTGCCCGAAGGGGAGGCGCCCTGTCCTGGCGCCGCATGCAAGCCCGAGGATCTGATGTCCGAGGCAGATTCCCATGATTGGCACCTTTCCAAGTAGTTCCCTGACGCATTCGACGGCTCCCTTTACGCCGCTTGGGTCTCCGGGGCCGTTGGAGAGGAGGAGGCCGTCAGGCCTCGTCGCAAGAATCTCACCCGGGGTGGCGCCGACGGGGAGGACGGTGACCCTGAAGCCGTTTGCCGCAAGCTGCCGCAGAATGTTGTATTTGACGCCGCAGTCGAGGACGACGACGTGCCTGTCGCCCTCGGAAGACCACTGGTACGCCTCCTTTGCGGCAACCTGGGATGCGCAGTCGATTCCGTCCAGCCCGCTCCATTCGCGGGCTCTTCTGACGGCCTCCTCGCAGGGCAGCGGGGTTCCGTCGGCGTGTATCCATGCGCGCTGCGTGCCTGTTTCGCGCAGATGGAGGACAAGCCTCCGCGTGTCGACCCCCGAGATGGCCGGCCTTCCATGCCGGGCCAGCAGTTCCCGCAGGCTCTCCTCGCTTCTCCAGGAGGAGGGCGGGTTCATCTGCTGCACCACGAGGCCGTTAAGGAAGAGGCTCCGCGACTCCATGTCCTCGCGGTTGCATCCGTAGTTGCCGACCTCGGCGGTGGAGAGGGCGACAATCTGGCCGTAGTAGGACGGGTCGGAGGCTATCTCCTGGTAGCCGGTCATTCCCGTGTTGAAGACCGCTTCGCCAGGCATGTCGACGGGGGCTCCGCAGGAGTCTCCCCTGAAGACCGTCCCGTCCGCCAAGGCTATGTATGAATCATTGGGCATCTTTGTTCCTGTGGGTGTGAAGTGTTTCCTGGGGATGGGGGCTCGTCAGTATGCGCGTCCGGAGAGGTTGCCGGCGTAGTTCACAAGCGCCTGGTTGACGACGCGGTTGCCCCCTGGCGTCGGGTAGTCGCCGGTGAAATACCAGTCCCCCGTGTGGTGGGGGATGCACCTCCTCAAGTCCTGGCATGACGGGAAGACGACCCGCAGCTCCGCCCTGAGGGAGTCGGGCAGCAGCCGCAGGCGGATTGCCTCGGTGACCTCGTCGTCGGTGAAGGGCTCGTAGAGCCTTGCGGCCTGGTTCTTCATTTCGCTGTCGGGCTTCAGAAGGTCCGCCTGGGCCGCGCGGACGGTCTCCCTGAAGAGCTCCTCCAGCCCGCGACGGTGAATGAGGTCCATGCAGGCCTGGAAGGCCACCAGCTCCCCGAAGGAGGCCATGTCAATCCCGTAGCAGTCGGGATAGCGGATCTGGGGTGCCGACGAGACGACGACGATGCGCTTCGGGGAGAGCCTGTCGAGAATGGGGAGGATTGCCCGGCGCATGGTGTTGCCGCGGACAATCGAGTCGTCGATGACCACCAAGTTGTCCTCGTCGGGGTGGACAAGGCCGTAGGAGACGTCGTAGACGTGGGGGAAGAGTTCGTCCCGCCTTCCCGCGTCGCTGATGAAGGTCCTGAACTTTGCGTCCTTGACTGCGACCATGCCGAATCGGAGCCGCCGTCCCTGCCGGAGTTCGTCCAGTGCGTCGAGCATTCCGTGGAAGCTGACCTGGGCGGTATTCGGGATGTACGAGAAGACCGTGTGGTCGTAGTCGTTTTGGACCGCATTGAGCACCTTGGGGACGACCGCCCTGCCGAGGGCGCGGCGCTCGAGCTGGATTTCGCCGTCGTTTCCACGGGAGAAGTAGATTCGTTCGAAGACGCACTTCCTGGGTTCGGCCTTCGGCAGGCACCTTGCCAGGTCGGGGGAGCCTTCCCTGGGGATTGTAAGGATGTGCCCCGGCGGCAGCTCCAGCACCTTTTCGGATGGCAGGTTGAATGCGGTCTGGATTGCGACCCGTTCGGAGGCGACCACCGCCTCCTCCTCGTCCACATAGTAGAATGCGGGCCGGATCCCGTGGGCGTCGCGGAATGCGAATGCGTCCCCGTTTCCGAGTATCCCGCAAATGACAAAGCCACCATCCCAGTGGGCGGCGGCTTCGGAGACTGCGGGTTTGAGTGCGCCGCAATGCTTTTCGAGGTGATGCGCCAGGTCTGCGATAAGGACCTGGCAGTCCTGCGTCCCCTTCAGGTGGTATCCCTGGCTTGTGAGCCGCGCGAAGATGTCCCTGGTGTTGGTCAGGTTGAAGTTTCCCGCCAGGAGCAGGGTGCCTTCGCGCCTGAAGCTGTCGTTCACCACGGGGTGGCATGCGTCAAGGGTCCTTCTTCCGAAGGTGCCGTAGCGCAGATGGCCGAGGTAGACGTCCCCGCAGAAGGGCCTCTCCAGCGCCGCGAAGGAGCCCTGGTCCCCCGTGGAAATTGAGTTGCCGAGCATTCCCGAGATGCGCTCCAGCAAGTCCGCCAGCGGCATCGAGGAGCAGCTCTTCTCCAGCTGGTAGAAGGGTCGTCCCGAAGGCACGTCCAGCCCCAGGCACGCGATTCCCGCGCCGTCCTGTCCCCGGTTGTGCTGCTTCTCCAGCAGCAGGGAGAGCTTTTCGAAGCCGTATGCGGACGTGCCGTACTTCGCGGCGTAGTGCGCAAGGGGCTTTCTAAGGCGCAGCAGGGCTACGCCGCATTCGTGTTTGATGCAGTCGGACAAGGAACGCCTCCTCGTAAATGGGTGGTTTCCGGGCGGTTTTCGACAATAGGAATCCGCAGAGGCCTTATGATGGACCGCCTGCGGATTCGGTGTCGCCCGTGGTGGGATTCTAGCAGATGAAGAGCATTTCCCGATACTTTGGCAGCGGCCACAGGTCGTCGTCAATAATCGACTCCAGCTTGTCCACCGCGGCGCGCAGTGCAGTCATGGCGGGAATGATGCCGTCTTCCTTTTCGAGCGCCTTTTCGAGCGCCTTGATCTGCCTGCTCATGGTCTCGATGGCCTCGCCCATCTCCTTCCTGGCTTCGCCGATGGAGGGGCACTCCTTCGGCGCGTCAAGCTTGAGATACTCCTTCATCGCGACAGGGCGGATCATGCTCTTGGCAATCTCCAGCGCAATGCGTCCCTCGATGTCAAGCCGACGCTCGTAGTCCTCCAGGAAGACCATGTAGCGGGACTCCATCTCGGCTTCGCTCAGCACGCCGTACTTCTCGAAGAGCTTCTTGTTGCCCTTGTCGCGCAGGGGCTTGATTGCCGCAGGGGTGTCGGCCAGGTTCGGAAGACCCCGCTTCTCCGCCTCCTTCGGCCACTCCTTCGTGTAGCCGTCGCCGTTGAAGATGACACGCCTGTGGGCGCTGATCTCCTTCTTGAGAAGCTCCTGCAACCCGGCGTTGAAGCCGGCGGCGTCAAGCTTTTCAAGGGTGTCGCTGATGCCGTCCAACGCCTCGGCCACAATCGTGTTGAGCACCATGTTGACTTCGGCGCAGGACTGGGAGGAGCCCGGCGCACGGAATTCGAACTTGTTGCCGGTGAAGGCAAAGGGGCTCGTCCTGTTGCGGTCGGTCGCGTCACGCTTGAGGGTCGGAAGCGCGTCGACGCCGATTCGCAGCGTGGATGCCTTCCTGCTCTTGTTGGAGGTGCCGTTGACAAGCTGGTTGATGACCTCCTCGAGCTGCTCGCCCAGGAAGGTGGAGATGATGGCGGGAGGCGCCTCGTTGGCGCCAAGACGGTGGTCGTTGCCAATGCCCGCCGTGGCGGAGCGAAGCAGGTCGCTGTGGACGTCGAGCGCGTGGATGACAGCCGTCAGCATGGTCATGAAGATCGCGTTCTCCTCGGGGTTCGTGCCCGGGTCGAAGAGGTTGCGCTTGCCGTAGGAAATCGCCCAGTTGTTGTGCTTGCCGCTGCCGTTGATGCCGGCGAAGGGCTTCTCGTGGAGCAGGCAGACAAGGCCGTGGCGGTCTGCGGTCTGGCGCAGAACCTCCATGATCAGCATGTTGTGGTCGACGGCCAGGTTCAGCTCCTCGAAGATGGGCGCCAGCTCGAACTGCGCAGGGGCGACCTCGTTGTGGCGGGTCTTCGCTGGAATGCCAAGGCGCCACAGCTCGTTCTCGGCGTCGGTCATGAAGGCCAGGATGCGGGAGGGGATGCTGCCGAAGTAGTGGTCCTCAAGCTGCTGGTGCTTCGCCGGCGGCGCGCCGTAGAGGGTGCGGCCGGTCTGCAGAAGGTCCGGGCGCTGCAGGTAGAACTTCTTGTCAATCAGGAAGTATTCCTGCTCCGCGCCCAATGTCACGGTCACAGGCGCCTCCTCAAGACCAAAACACTTCATCAGGCGGACGACTGCCCGCTTCAGCGCCTGGGTCGAACGCAGGAGCGGGGTCTTCTTGTCAAGGACCTCCCCCGTGTAGGAGCAGAATACCGTGGGGATGCAGAGGGTCGCACCGTTGGCATGGTGCTTGATGAAGGCGGGGCTGGTGGGATCCCAGGCAGTGTAGCCACGGGCCTCGAAGGTGCTGCGAAGACCGCCGGACGGGAAGCTGGACGCGTCGGGCTCGCCAATGGTCAGGGTCTTGCCCGAAAACTCCAGAATCGCCTTGCCCTGGGAAAACTCCAGGAAGGAGTCGTGCTTCTCGGCAGTGCCGCCGGTCAACGGCTGGAACCAGTGGGTGTAGTGGGTCGCCCCACGGGAAACCGCCCACTCCTTCATCGCAGTGGCAACCTCGTCCGCAATGCTGGCGTCCAGGGGCTGCATGCCGTTGATGGTCGCTATCAGTTTCTTGTAGGTCGTCTTCGGAAGGTGCTCCGCCATCTTCGCGTTGTCGAAGACATCAGCGGCAAAGAAGTCCAACAACTTCGCACCCTGCGGCTCCGACGCTTCAGTGCGACGGTCGGAAATCTTGCACACGGCATCGAATCTCTTTTGCATTTCAGTGTCTCCAGTTCAGGATAGGTGAGTCCGCCAGGACGGAAATGACCCGGCTGACAAAATGTCGGCGGCGAAGCAAAGGGCGTGCCAAGTCCACTGGCAAGGCGGAGAAACTCCCGGGCCCCATCATGCTATTACAATCTTTGTAATGTAAACAAGGGATAATTTACACCATTTGTAACGGCATTCCATAGTTTGTCGTTCCTCCCCCGCCTCCCGTGGGGGTTGGCACGTCCCTTGCTTTATCGCGGCCGCGGTTTTCTGGCGCGGAGCGCCTTGATTTGCCTACCATACCTAACATTTGCGACCTCACCAAAATGGACATGGAATATCGACAGCGTAGCCTGGCCCTTCCGGCGGACGATGGCCTATACCATTTCAGCAACGAGCATGACGCCTGCGGCGTCGGGATGCTTGCGAACCTGAGCGGCGTCGCCACCCACGACATTGTCAGCCGTGGCGTGACGATTCTGAAGCGTCTTCTGCACCGCGGCGCGGCGGGGCGGGATCCATTGTCCGGCGACGGTGCCGGCCTGCTGAGCGTGATTCCCCACGGCTTTTTCCAGAAGTGCGTCGGCGGGATACTTCCCGCTCCTGGCGCGTATGCGGTTGGCGTCCTCTTCAACGGCGTAGGGGAGGAGTCGACCCTGGAGCGTGTGCTTTCGGAGGAGGGGCTTCGGATGCTTGCCTGGCGTGACGTGCCGTCGGACCTTTCGAGCATAGGCGAGGTCGCCCGCGGGAGCTGCCCTGTGATACGGCAGGTCTTCGTGGCCTCGAAGGAGGGGCTTGCGGGGGAGGCGCTGGAACGCCGCGTCTTCGTCGCCCGCCGCCGTCTTGAGAAGGAGCTTCTTGACGCATATTTCCCGAGCTTCAGCACCCGTACCATTGTGTACAAGGGATTGATGCTCGCCACACAGATCGAGTCGTTCTACGGGGACTTGGCGGACGAGCAGTTCGTCTCCCCACTGGTGCTCGTGCACCAGCGCTACAGCACGAACACCTTCCCGACATGGCGACTGGCCCATCCCTTCAGGTATCTTGCCCACAACGGCGAAATCAACACCCTCAGGGGAAACCTGAACCATGCACGCACCCGCGAGGCATTCCTCGAAAGCCCGCTCTTCAGCGCCGAAGACATCCGGAAGCTGGTGCCGCTCATCGACGAAAGCCAGAACGACTCCGCATGCCTTGACAACATGGTGGAGCTTCTGGTGCAGGGCGGCCGCTGGCTGCCACACGCAATGATGATGCTGATTCCACAGGCGTGGGGTGCTAAATACCACATGGGCAAGGATATACGCGGATTCTACGACTATCACTCGTCTCTGGCGGAACCCTGGGACGGGCCTGCGGCGGTGACATTCACCGACGGGGTCGGCGCAGGGGCGATGCTTGACAGGAACGGGCTGCGCCCCGCCAGGTACTCCCTCACCAGGGACGGGCTCTTCGTGCTGGCGTCCGAGACCGGCGTGCTGGACTTCACCCCGGGCGAGGTGGTCCGCCGGGGCCGTCTCAAGCCCGGCGAGATACTGTGGTGCGACCTCAAGGAGCATCGCCTGGTTCTCGACCAGGAGCTCAAGAGCATGGTTGCGCGCCAGGCGCCCTACCGCAGATGGGCGCAGGAGAACAAAATCCCCGTGGCGGGAATGTTCGACTCCATTACGGCGGAGCACGTCTCCCCGGGACTCAAGGAACGGCAGCGTCTTTTCGGATGGTCCCAGGAGGATGTGGAACTGCTGGTGCGCCCCATGGTGGAGGCGGGGAAGGAGCCCGTGGGCTCCATGGGCAACGACGCGTCCCTCGCGGTGCTTTCGCCCCGTCCGCAGCTTCTCTTCAACTACTTCAAGCAACGCTTTGCCCAGGTCACCAACCCGCCCATCGACCCGATCCGCGAGGAGCTGGTGATGAGCCTGACCACCTACATTGGAAACCAGGGGAACATCCTCTCCGAGAGTGCCCACCGCCAGAGCGTCGTCCGCCTGGCCCGTCCCATTCTCACGGGGGAGGATCTGGCGCGCCTGCTTGTCATGGAGAAGAGCCGCATCCAGGTGCTTCGCCTTGGGTGGAAGGAGGACCTCCAGAAGGCGCTTGCCGCCCTGGAGGAGGCCGCCGTGGCATCCGCGCGCGAGGGGCGCAACATCCTCATCCTCACCGACAAGGAGATGGGGGAGGACGAGCTGCCGATGCCGTCGCTCCTTGCCACCGCCGCCGTCAACCAGGCATTGACCGTGGCCGGGCTGCGCCCGCCAGTCGGAATCATTCTCCAGACCGGCGAGGCGCGGGAGGTCATGCACTACGCACTGCTCCTGGGGTACGGCGCCACGGCAATCCATCCCTATCTTGCCCTGGAAACCGCCGCCGCCCTGGCAAAGGACGGAGACGCGGCGAAGGCGACCGAAAACTACATCTCCGCAATTGACAAGGGGCTACTCAAGTGCATGTCCAAGATGGGAATCGCCACTTTGAGGAGCTACCGATCCGCCCAGATGTTCGAGGCAATCGGGCTTGGCAGGGACCTGGTGGCAAAGTACTTCCCCGGAACGCCAAGCGCGGTGGGCGGCATCGGAATCGCCGACGTGGAGGCCGAGGTCCGCGCCCGCGTCCAGGAGGCGCGGGATGCGTCCGACGACGTGCCGCTGAAGGTGGGCGGCGCATACAGGTGGCGCCACAACGGCGAACCGCACCTGGTGACGCCGCTCTCGATTTGCGCGCTGCATCACGCCGTCCGCGAGAACGACATCAGTCAATACAACGCCTTTGCGGCTGGCGCCAACGCCCCCGAGGTCCCCATCCGCCTTCGCGACCTGCTTAAGTTCAAGGAGGGTGGGGCTTCCGTTCCCCTGGAGTCGGTGGAGCCGGTGGAGTCGATTCTCCACCACTTCGTCTCAGGCGCAATGAGCCTGGGGGCCCTAAGCCCCGAGGCCCACGAGGCAATCGCGGTCGCAATGAACCGCATTGGCTGCATGAGCAACTCCGGCGAAGGCGGCGAAGGCCCCGAGAGGGATCTGCCCAATGCCCAGGGCGAAGCCCGCGGAAGCGCAATCAGGCAGATTGCGTCGGGGCGCTTCGGCGTCACGGCAAACTACCTCGCCCATGCGAAGGACCTCCAAATCAAGATGGCACAGGGCGCAAAGCCCGGCGAGGGCGGACAGCTTCCCGGCGACAAGGTGGACGAGGAGATTGCACGCACCAGGCACGCGACTCCCCATGTCACCCTCATCTCGCCTCCACCGCACCACGACATCTACTCAATCGAAGACCTGGCGCAGCTGATCCACGACCTCCGCGCCGTGAACCCCTCCGCGAGGGTCTCCGTCAAGCTGGTCTCCGAGAATGGCGTGGGCACGGTCGCGGCGGGCGTCGCAAAGGCGCACGCGGACGTGGTGGTGATCTCCGGCCATGACGGCGGCACCGGCGCGGCTCCACTGAGTTCAATCAAGCACGCGGGCATGCCGTGGGAGGTCGGCCTGGCGGAAACCCACCAGACACTCGTCAAGAACGGCCTCCGCGGCAAGGTGAAACTCCAGGTGGATGGACAGCTTCGCACCGGGCGCGACGTGGTTGTCGCGGCGCTTCTAGGTGCCGAGGAGTTTGGCTTCGCCACGTCGCTCCTGCTGGCACTCGGGTGCATGATGCTTCGGCAGTGCCAGGACAATACATGCCCCGCCGGCATCACGACCCAGGATCCGGAAATCCGCAAGCGCTTCAAGGGCAAGCCGGAACACATCGTCAACTACCTCAGGTTCATCGCCGAAGAGACGCGTGGAATCCTGGCCGGCCTCGGTCTGCATTCCCTTGACGAGGCGGTGGGAAGAACCGACCTCCTGGAGGCCGACGAGGCGAGGATGACGGGAAAGGCCGCCGGACTCGACTTCAGGGACATGCTGCACCGCGCCGAAGGGGAGGAAATCCGCTGGAAGGGGGAGGCAAATGCGGAGACGACAATCGACGACACGAAGATCTTCCCCGCCCTCGGGGATGCGCTGGAGAAATTCACCGCAAAGGAGGTGACGCTGCCCATTGTGAACGCAGACCGCTCCGTCGGCGCACGGCTCTCCGGCAGAATCGCCCTGGCAAAGGGGCAGGATGGACTCCCGGAGGAGACCTTCCGCGTCCGCTTCCAGGGTGTCGCAGGACAGAGCTTCGGCGCATTCCTGATGAAGGGTGTCACCTTCCGTCTCGAGGGCGAGGCCAACGACTACGTTGGCAAGGGGCTCTCCGGCGGCAGAATCGTAATCGTCCCCCGTGACGGCGACGGGTGCGCCCCCGAGGAGAACGTGATTGCGGGCAACGTCATCGGCTACGGCGGCACCTCCGGTTCCATCTTCATCAACGGCCAGGCCGGGGAACGCTTCGCAATCCGCAACAGCGGCTTCCGCGCGGTGGTCGAAGGCGTAGGCGACCACGGGTGCGAATACATGACAGGCGGGTGCGTGGCAGTGCTGGGCCCCACAGGCGTCAACTTCGCGGCCGGAATGACCGGCGGCGTCGCCTTTGTCCTCGATGAAGACGGCGATTTCGATTTGAGATGCAATCTCGACACGGTGGATCTGGAGTCAATCCAGGAGGGTTCCTCCGAGGAAAAACAACTGAAGGAGCTTCTCAAGGAGCATCTCGAGGCCACTAACAGCCCGAAGGCGCGCAGAATCCTCGGGGACTGGAAGGAATACCGGGGGCATTTCGTGTGCGTGATGCCCGTCGAATACAGGAGAATCCTGAGGAGCCAGCGATAAGATGAGCAAGACATTCTTTGAAATCTCCAGGCTTGACCACACATACCGCCCAGTCACAGAACGAATCCATGACAGCCGCGAGGTGGAGGCCACACTCTCCCAGGACGAGGTGAAGCTGCGGGCGCGGCGCTGCCAGAACTGCGGCGTCCCCTTCTGCCACGCAATGGGATGCCCCCTCCAGAACTCCATCCCCGACATGACGCGGGCCGTCGTCCACGACGACTGGCGCACCGCCTGGGAGTGGCTTTCCTCCACAAGCCCGTTTCCAGAGTTCACCAGCCGCGTCTGCCCCGCGCTCTGCGAGGCGGCCTGCTGTCTCGAGGGAGTCGGCTACGGTGCGACGAACATCCGCCAGGTCGAGAAGAGGATTGTGGAGACCGCCTACGAGCACGGCTGGGTGCTTCCACGCCATCCTGCCGAACGCAACGGATGCCGTGTCGCGGTCGTGGGCGCCGGCCCGGCAGGGCTGGCGGCCGCCGAAATGCTCAATCGCGCCGGCGCACTCGTCACAATCTACGACAAGAACGAACGCCCCGGAGGGCTCCTGCGCTACGGAATCCCATGCTTCAAGCTCGACAAGGCAGTCATCGACCGTCGATGGAACCTCATGCAGAAGGAGGGAATCTCCTTCGTGGGTGGAGCCGAAATCGGAAAGGACATCTCCGGCGCATACCTCCTTAAACACCATGACGCAGTCGTGGTCGCATACGGCACTCCAATCCCAAGGGACCTCAAGGTGCCAGGACGGGAACTCAGGGGAATCCACCAGGCACTGGAGTTCCTCGGAGGCCAAAACCGCGCAACTACGGGCGAAACCGACGGGACGCCTCTCTCCGCAAAGGGACGGCGAGTCCTCGTCGTCGGCGGCGGCGATACAGGCAACGACTGCGCGGGAACCTCCATTCGCCAGGGTGCGCTGTCGGCGTTGTCAATAGATGTCATGCCAAAGCCGCCGGCGGAGCGCTCGGAACATACCCCGTGGCCACTTTGGCCATACATGCTCCGCTCCTCATACGCGGTGGAGGAGGGTCTGGAACGCTTCTGGAGCCTCAATACGCTTCGGTTCCTCGGCGAGGACGGGCGCGTCACCGGCGCGGAGGTGGTCCCCGTCTCCTGGGAGATCGATTCCGCCACCGGGCGTCCTGTGAAATTCGCCCCGTCGGGTCCTTCCCGGGTGATTCCCTGCGACATGGTTGTGCTGGCGATGGGGTTCCTTCGCCAGACGCGCCAGCAAGTCCTCGAGTCCCTGGGGCTTCCAGACTCCCCGAACATAGCAATCGCCGGGGACGCGGCGTCCGGCCCCTCCCTGGTTGTCCGGGCAATCGCCGACGGCATCAAATGCGCCCGCGAACTCCTGTAGCGCACAGTCGCCAAAACCACTTCTTCACCATCTTCATCCCACCACTCCACTGAACTACCATGTGCGGCTTTGTTGGCATATTCGACGTAAAGGACGGCAAGGCGCCCGCCCTGCGAAAGCAACTACTCCAGATGTCGCGGAGGATTCGCCACCGCGGACCGGACTGGTCCGGCGTCTTCGAGGGCGACAAGGCGCTCATCTCCCATGAACGCCTGGCAATCATCGACCCGCTGTCGGGCAAGCAGCCCCTCTACAGCCCCGACGGACGATACGTCCTCGCCGTCAACGGCGAAATCTACAACCACGAGGAACTCCGGAAGTCCCTTGCAGACGAATACGAGTTCCAGACGAAGTCTGACTGCGAGGTCCTCATCCCGCTGTACATCAAGTACGGCGACGGATTCCTCGACATGCTGAACGGAATCTTCGCCTTCGCACTCTACGATACAAAGGAGGACAGGTATCTCGTGGGACGGGACCCAATCGGAGTCATCCCCCTTTACCAGGGCTGGGATGCCGACGGACACTACTACGTCGCCTCGGAGCTGAAGGCGCTGGAGGGATTCTGCTGCATGGTTCAGGAGTTCCAGCCAGGGCACTGCCTCGCATCAGGCGACGATGCGCCGAAACGCTGGTACAGGCGGGACTGGTTCGAGTATTCCGCAGTCAAGGACAACAAGTCGTCGATTCCGGAGCTTCGCAGCGCATTGGAGGCGGCCGTGAAACGCCAGATGATGAGCGACGTCCCCTACGGTGTCCTGCTCTCCGGCGGCCTTGACTCCACGGTCATCACCGCAATCGCCGCAAAGTTCGCACGCCGCCGCGTGGAGTCAGGCGACACACAGGAGGCCTGGTATCCACGGCTCCATTCCTTTGCAATCGGACTGGATGGCTCCCCGGATCTGGAGGCCGCCAGAAAGGCCGCCGACTTCATCGGAACTGTCCACCACGAAATCCACTTCACTATCCAGGAGGCCCTTGATGCACTGCCGGATGTGATATACCACCTGGAAACCTACGACATCACAACGGTCCGGGCCTCAACCCCTATGTTCCTGATGGCACGGGCAATCAAGGCAATGGGCATCAAGATGGTGCTCTCAGGAGAGGGCGCCGATGAAATCTTCGGCGGTTATCTCTACTTCCACAAGGCGCCAAACGCCAAGGAGTTCCATGAGGAGACCGTTCGAAAGCTGGGAAAACTCCATCTCTACGACTGCCTCCGCGCAAACAAGTCACTCGCCGCATGGGGAGTCGAAGGACGCGTCCCGTTCCTCGACAAGGAGTTCCTGGATGTGGCAATGAGGCTCAACCCCGCCGACAAGATGTGCCAGGGAAGAATTCTGCCGCCAACCACGGGAGACCACGGCGACTCCCATATCGAAAAGTGGATTCTCAGGGAGGCGTTCCACGACATCCTGCCACCCTCGGTCGCATGGCGGCAGAAGGAGCAGTTCTCCGACGGAGTGGGCTACTCCTGGATCGATACGCTCAAGGAGATGACTGCACGCGAAGTCACCGACGCACAATTCGCACAGGCCGCAAAACGGTTCCCACTCAACACACCCGCCACAAAGGAGGAATACTACTACCGAAGCATCTTCGCGGAATTCTTCCCGTCAGAGTCGGCCGCGGCATGCGTCCCACACGAGGCGTCGGTCGCATGCTCGACCGCTAAGGCACTGGAATGGGACGAGGCGTTCAAACACATGAACGAACCGTCAGGAAGGGCCGTCACGGATGTGCATGTGTAAGTAGAGATTAGGGAGAAGAATGGAGGGAGAAGTGCGTGGACACTATGCAGTGGGCTTCCATTGTAGGACGCACGGCAGAATCGCCGTGCGGGCGCGCTCGAGCGCGCCAGCCAAGCACTACCCTCTGCCCTCTCCTCCCTCTTCCCTGGCACTATATTATGCCTCTTCACACGGGGTGCTGCCCAGCGGACGCTGGGATTTGCTGAGACGAGACCCGAAGAACCTGATACGGATAATGCCGTCGGAGGGAATGCAAAATGGAAGCGAGCATTAATGAGCGCGTCCTGGAAGGGCGCAAGTATGGTTTGATTTGGTTTGGCGCGGCGATTTCGCTGGCGGAGATTGAGGCTGGCCTCTACTGCCGCGGCTCGCTTTCCGCAGTGATATTGGGACACCTGCTGGGCGGCGCGATGCTCTTCCTGGCGGGATTGATAGGCGCCCGCACACGCCAGAATGGCATGGAGTGCACAAAGGCGTTCTTCGGGACGCTCGGAATGCGCTTCTTTGCGGTCGTGAATGTCCTACAGCTGATCGGCTGGACGGCTGTCATGATCTCCCAGGGGGCTGACGCAGCCCACGAGATCATCCCCTCGATGCCCCTGTGGAGCCTCGCCGCAATCCTTGGAATCCTCGTGGCAATCTGGATATTCATCGGACTCCGTTCCTTCTCGATTGTCTCCGCATGCTCGATTGTTCTGCTGCTGGTGCTGGTGGCGATACTGTCAGTCAGAATCGCCACCTCAAATCCGGTGATGCCCATTGAGGATGGCGGGGAGACATCGGACTTCTGGGCAATCTTCGAGATGTCACTTGCCATGCCTCTGTCGTGGCTGCCGTTGATTTCCGACTACACCAAGGAGTCGAAGGCGCCAATCACGGCATCGGCCACCTCCGCAATCGTCTATACAATCGGAAGCGTCTGGATGTATATGCTGGGCATCGGGCTTGCCTCCCTGGGGCAGGACAACATCGCCGTGGGCATCAAGAGCATGGGACTTGGGGCGGGCGCGCTGCTCATCGTCCTCATCTCCACCACGACAACCACCTTTCTTGACGCATACAGCGCCGGTGAATCCTCCAAGACCCTGGTCGGCAGGTTGAATCCCAAGCTGGTCGGCGTGGCCGTCTGCGTTCTGGGCGTCGGGCTTTCGGTGTGGGGCATCATGGGCCACTACATCAACTTCCTCTACCTGATTTCATCGCTGCTTGCCCCAATGGCGGTTGTCATGCTGACGAGCTACCTGTTGCCGAGGAAGCCAAGCATTATCGCGAATGCCGTCGCGTATGTCGCTGGCTTTGCCACATATCAAGGCTGCCTTGCCTTCCCGCGGTTGTCTCCAATAGGCGCGACCATGGCTTCCATCATAGTCGCATTTGCGTTGGCTGCCTTCGGGGGCCTTCTCTTCGGGAAGCCGAAGGCAGTCGCAGTCAGGAATTAAAGAAGCGTGCCTCCACGGCGGCGCAAATGGCGTGATAGACCGGGAGGTGGTATTCCTGGATGCGATAGGTCTCTCTGGCGGGTGCCTTGATTATGACATCGGCCTCGTCGGAGAGACGCCCCCCGCCAATTCCAGTCAGGCCCACCACCTTGATATTCTTCGACCTGGCGACCGATACTGCCAGGTGCACATTGCGCGAGTTGCCGGAGGTCGAGATGGCAATCAGGACATCACCTGGCCTCCCAAGGGCGTTGAGCACCTGCGCATAGTCCAGCTGCCCGTCCAAGTCGTTTCTTGCAGCGCTGAGAAGGGACGAAAACGCCCCCAGCGGAATGCAGGGCAACCCCTCCTGGAGCCTGGCGGCAAGCAACTCGCCGTCCACGGGGTCGATGGACTTCAGGCATCCGGCGGCCTTTTCCGGGAGCGGACGGCGCCTGAGAAATCCCTTGAGCATCTCGCCGGAAATATGGTCCGCGTCGGCGGAGGAGCCGCCGTTGCCCACTGTAAAGAGGGTGCCGCGGGAGTCGAATGCCTGGCAGATGAGTTCGATTGCGGCGAGGATTGACTCGCGGCAACACTCCAAAGCCGGGTGGTTTTCGACAAGCCTGTCCAGGATTTCCGTGATGCTGTCTTTCATCTTGCAGAATGGCTATTGCCTTTTCTTGAGTTCCTCTGAGAATCGCCTGAGGGAATTCCTCTCGCGCTCGGTCAACTGACCATATCCCTGGCGCGACATCTTGTCCAGGATTCTGTCAAGCTCCTTCTGGTCGAAGGCGTATGGCTCGCTGTCGTCGTAGGCGGTCGTGGGTTCGGGGGTTGGCCTGGGGGCTGTGCGCCGTGTGCGCGGCGCACTCCCCATTGCGCTGGCGACGAGGCGTTTCATGTAGAGCAGGCCACCCAGCGCGCCGCCCAGGTGCGCCATGTGGGCAATCCCGTCCTGCGCTCCATTGAAGTTTGCGATGAGTTCGAGGCCGACGTAGACCAGCGCCAGCACCCAGAGCTTCACGGGCAAAGGCGGGAAGATCAGGAAGAAGGTGACCTTGGGGAATGCAATCGCCGTGGCCACCATGATTCCGAACTCGGCGCCAGACGCCCCGATGCATCCGGCCGGGGTGCCCCAGTTGGCAATCAGGAAGAAGATGCCGCCCAGGACGCCGCAGAAGAGGTACAGGATGATAAGGCGGGCCTTTCCAATCAGACCCTCAAGGTAACGGCCGAAGAGCCACAATCCATACATGTTCAGGAAGATATGCCAAAACTCCTCATGGATGAACTGGTAGGTGAAAAGCCGCCAGACCTGAAGAGGCGCATTGGCCGCTAGAAATGTCTTGTTAAGGAAAAAATCCCCCCATAGATTCGCCAGGACAAAGCAGGCAATGTTGATGAGGATGAGAGTCCCTGTGCCTGACATGCCCGCAAACCCACGACGGCGCGGTTCCGGATTCCGATAGTAGTCTCTTTCGCTGAACATCTATATGACTCTGGGACGATGGACCCGACGCCGCATACGCCAACGAATGCGGTTGGAACGCGGCGCGCAACAGGGCCAGTGACAGGGGAAGGATGCCTCCCGAATCCATGGCTCCCGAAAGGAAAAAAGCCACGGGAGGGGCGGAAGGCTCTGGGGAAGGGCACGGCCCAACCCCTTCATTGCATTAGTTTCATAATATAAGGTCTTCTGCCCATGACACTGGCAGTATATTAGCCACCATGGAACATACGAAGAACTGCATCCATACGGCGCGCATTGTCGCCGCACTTCTTTTCCTGACGGCATATCTATCTGCACAGGAGGAGGTTACATCGTCTGCACAATTGCAGATCGCCGCCGACCGCGTCGAATACGGGGTGGACTCCGCCATGGCCAGGGGCGAGGGCGCCGTCGAAATCGTCTACGGCGACTTGCGCCTGACCTGCGACAAGGCGAGCATCAACCAGAAGACGATGAATTTTTCGGCGCATGGCAACGTGGAGGTCACGATGGCCGGAAAGGGGTCCTGGAAGGCGGAGGCGCTCCACGGCAATCTTGCGTCCAAGGCGATTGAATTCGGCCCATTCCGGCTGGACACGGAGGTGTGGCACGCAGGCGGCGACAGCGGGGACACGCTGGCGGACGGAAGCCAGCACCTCTCCGAAGGATGGATGAGCACCTGCGACAGGAACTCCCCCCACTATCGCATCCAGGCAAGGGAAATCCGGTACAACCCCGACAGCAAGACATTCGTCGCAAAGCATGCGACGGTCCGGGTGGGGGACATCCCCGTCTTCTACTTCCCATACCTTGCCGGTTCGACGGACAATTCGGCGGGCCTCATCATCCGGCCGGGGTATTCTGGCAGCAAGGGTGGCTATCTCCGTCTTGGCCGCGTCTGGCAACACGGCGACGCGGGGGACACGCAGGTTTTCGTCGACGGCATGACCAAGCGCGGCATCGGCCTCGGCGAAAAGACCGAATACCATACGGAAGGCCGGGACGTGGTCACGAATCTCTACGCCATCCACGACCTGGATCCCGCCGAAACCGAAAGGCACTACGACCGCCGCTTCGACTCCCAGGATGACAGGTTCCGGCTCAAGCTCTACTGGCGGGAGGATGTCACCAGCCAGTTGACGCTTCGGATCAATGCAGACCTCCTCTCGGACATCTCGATGCTTGACGACTGGTTCCGACGTGACTGGCGCCACTGGGGACAGCCAAAGTCCTTCGCGTCAGCCGACTACGATGGCGGCTGGTTCCACGCCGGACTCCAGGTGCGCCCAAGGCTCAACTCCTTCTATACGGTTGGCGAGTCCCTGCCGGAGGCGACCTTCGACATCCCGAGGATGCCGCTCCTGGACCTCCCGCTCGTCTACTCATCCCACTCCTCGGCGGGTTACTACACGATGAAGTGGCGAGACTTCGACCGCCCACGCAGCGCACTCATCAATCCCGATGACTTCGATTCCAGAATCCACGGCGACCCGTCGGACTACCGGGCCTTCCGCGCAGATACGCTCCATACAATCCAGGCGCCACTCGACTTGGGGGACATCATCACAATCACACCCCGCGCAAGCATCCGGGCCACGGCATACTCCCGCAGCAGCTCAAGACGAATCACCGAGAAAAACCTGGCAGACTGGATCGACGCGGACAACCCGGACAACCCGGACGGCGAAAGCCCCGTCGAAGGGCGATACGACAGCAGGGGCGGCTCCCGCGTCCGCATCGCCACCGAAGTCGGCATCGAAGGACGTTCCAGGCTCATGGGAGACTGGAGTGAATACGAAAACGACTTCCTGAATGTCAAGGCGCTCAGGCATGTTGTGGAACCATACTTCAACTATACATACGCAGGAGCCCCAACCGTCGACCGGGACAGACTCTACTTCTTTGACGAAATCGACCGCCTCCAACGGCAGAACTTCCTCCGCCTCGGAATCGAACAACGGCTGCTCGCACGGGACGACAAGGGAGAGGCACGAACGCTTCTCTCACTGGAAAACTACCTGGATGTCCATCACGACGAGGGAGTCGAGACCGGACGCCACTGGGGCGACCTCGGAACACGGCTCACTTTCCATCCAAGACCAGACCTCAAGCTCTGGTCGACGCTTCTCTATGACATCGGAGCGGGGGACATTCAGCGTGGCGAGGCGGGAGTCCGCTTCGGAAGCGAGGAGTGGTGGAACTTCCGGCTGAAGTACGTCTACCGCAACGACCATCTTTCCCGCTCGGTCTACTCCATGGGCTCGTCCCTGGCGGATTTCACTGGGGAGTCAAGCTACCTGAAGAGGCACTTCCGAAAGGCGGACACACTCTCCGCACAGGTGAATATCCCGCTCAATTCAATCACCAGCCTCGAAATCGGCGCGGAATACGACTTCGAAAAGAACAAGCTCGAAGAACACCACTACTATCTGACACGACAGCTGCACTGCTGGACGCTCTCAACGGGCTTCGCATGGGATGACAACGACTTCGAGTTTATGGTTCTCCTGCGGCTCGTCGCATTCCCAAATGTGAAACTCGACCTGAATATCTAGGACGACAGGGAAGGGCACGAGGCACAGAAACGCGCACTCCCGCGGGAACATCCCCAGACAATACACTGTCTTGGCAAATGCCCCGTCCCCCCCTTCCTCCTAATTTCCCCAAAAAGCGGGCGCCAGAGGGGATTTCCGTATGCAGGGACGCCCCCTGAATACGCTTCCCCAATTACATTAATCCCGAGTCGATTGCCACCCCGGCACAATGGTTCCCACTTATGCCGGAATGGTTCTCCTGTGTTTTGTATAATCTCTTGCAAATCAAGTAGATATATATGAAGAAACTGACTGCCGCGCCCGTAGCCGCACTCCTCTGCCTCGCTCTGTATGCGCTCCCACTCGTCGCGCAGGCCTCGTCCGTCTATCGCTGGTATACGGATCCAGACGAGCTTCGCGCCGCCGTCGCCGCCACCGGCCGCCCCGTATTCGTCTTCGCTGGAAAGGTAGGTTGCAGCAACTGCAATCACATCTACAATGACAAGGAGTATCTCCATGCCGAGGGCAAGGAATTCCTTGCCTACATGGAGGAGAAGGAAATCCTTGGCTTCAAGAGCGATGACAACAGCTTCTGCAACAACCTCCTGACTCCCCTGAAGAAGCTCTTCGGCATTACTCATGAGGATGAGATATTCGGTGGCGGCTTTATCGGCAATAATGCCCCGAAGATGTTCTTTGCAAAATTCAAGACAACAGGCTCGGGAAGCATCGACATTGCCACGGATGTCGAGGCTGTCTTCGGCGCTACGTCAAAGCTAGGCAGAGGTGCCTACACTCAAAGTAATTTCAAGAAGTGGCTGAACAAGATGATGGATTCGGACGCATTCCAGAATGCGTTCGGTTCCAGCGAGCCTGAGGGGACCACCATTGCAGTCTGGGAGGGAAATCCGGACGAGCTTGGAACGCGCCCGGGGAGTGACGGGACGCTGCTCTACAACGGCACGGCCAGCGTCCGCTATGTGAACACCGCCTTTGAGAAGAATACGAAGGAGTTGAAGTTCACCTTCAGTGCGAAGTCTGGCCGCAGGTATGTCTTCACCGGCATGAAGAACCACGCCGCCTCCAATGCTCCGGACTGGTCTGCCCTTCTTGCGCATTCGGGCTACATGACCGCCACAATCTACAAGCTTGGAAAGCCCGGCGCGATCCTTGTCCAGTCAGTCGGGATGGGCTTCACGCCACTGGACCGGGGAGTCTTCTTCGAGCCTGCCGAGGATGGGTCGTATGTCTTGACGCTCACACTCTCGGCCGCCCCTAGCGCAAACCTCCCCTTCGCCCTGAAGTTCCATTCCGCCAGATACACCGGAACCCCGGGGGCAATCGACACACCGCTCTGGACGGGATTCGAAAAGGGAAAGTGGACGATGGACTACAACGCAGTCCTCAACAGCGGCAAGGAAACCCCGTTCATCCTCCTCTTCTCCGGTAGCGCATGGTGCCCATTCTGCATCCCGATGGAAAATCTCCTTCTTGATACCACGGGATTTGCCAGCGCCACGGCCAACTACCCCCTCGTCCTCGTCGACAACCGCATGAGGAACAACAGCGGCGGCCCGACTCTCCTCTACTCTCCGACATACCAGGCATATATCCGCAGCGCACTGGGAATCCCTGACTCGATAGAGATTGCATCATCGCTCATTGAGCCGAAACTAAGCGCAAACCACGCCTTCGAGGCACAGCATGCGCTCAGTGGGAATACCATTGGATATCCTACGCTGATGCTATGCGTCTCCGACGGCAATGGAAATATGCGCGTAGTGGTCCGCCAATCCCCCGAGGACTACCCTGTCGGCGTGGACTTCAACCAATTTGCCCAGGAGGTGGTTTCGGCGATGACCGACCTCCAGGAGGACATGACCGAGGAAAAGGACAATGACAAGGCCACGACCACGGCGGTCTTTGCGCTCTCCTCGGAGGATGACAGCTACCCCGCATTCATCGGCGGCCTTGACGGGGAGGACTGGCGGAAGGTCACATTCTCCGCACCGTCAAACTGGAAGTTCACTGTCGCTAAAAACGGCACAGGCAGCGACTTCGACACGGACGCGGCGGTGACTCTCGAACTGCGTGACGAGACGGGTAATAACCTCAAGGCCGGCAAGACGGGCACCTGGGATGAGCCACCCGAAATCAATTACAGCGCATCGGCGGGAAGCACAGTGATGATTGTGGTCAAGGTCACTGGGCAGAAGAAGGCGGTCCCCTATTCGCTTGTCGGCGATGTCATGTCCTCCCCATACGAGGTCGCCTTCTCCTCTGCGGAAAACTGTCTTGCCGGCGGCGCATCGTCCTATTCGGTGAATCTCGCCTGGAGGAGCCTCCTGGAGGAGACGCCCGGCACCACGGCGACCGTCAGGCTCATCCTTCCCGAGGGCGTCACCGCCGACGGGGGGGACACGGTCACCTTCGGCGGCCCGTCCGCAGGACAGCAGGGCGTTGAGACGGTGCATATTTCGGGACTCGCGGCTCCGGAGGCAACCACCCCTGCAGAGTTCACCATTGGACTCGAGGCAGTCGAGAACTGCCGCCTCGCCACGCCCTCGCAGACCCTGCTGAAGGTCTTCACGCTTCCTGCATTCCAGGAGTACGACAATGGCGCAACGAAGGAAATCGCCCTGGTCGAAAGCATGCCTATGACGCCTGTCACGCTTCCGTTCCTCTCCGCCACGAACGATACGACACTCGACGCAAGCAACCTCCCCCAGGGAATCACTGCCATAATCCATGACGGAAGCGTCGTCGTCTCGGGAACTCCCCTCGAAAACGGAAGCAAGTCCGCCACAATCACGCTTGCCAGGACAACAGGCGCATCCGGCGCGACAATCACACTTGAGTTCACAATCACCCCGTTGGTTGACAAGAACCAGTTCGCCGCAAATACGACGAACTACACTGGACGCGTCATCCGAAAGGGAAATGTCGACTATACCGTGGGAATATTCACCCTCACGAGGGACAAGGCCGCCCACAAGCTAAACGCAACCGCGAAAATTGCAGGAGTGGAAATCCCCTTTGCACTTCCAGACTGGACACTACAGGACAACAACGGCATGGTGGCATCCACCAGTGCAGACGGCAAGGTCAATGTGACGCTCACCTCCGGGGGCAAGGGGAATGGCACCCTCAAGCGTAGAAGCGAGGAGTTCAAACTGGAATTCACCCCAAATCTGACGGCTCTCACGGCAGACGACTTTGCCGGAACATTCAATGTCTCCCTCCAGCAGGCCAATGCAGGATTCGGATTCATCATTGCAGAGATTGCCGAAGACGGCACGGTCACATACCATGGCGAACTTGGCGACGGGACGGTGATTCCCGAGCAGAGCGTCTCCCTTGCGGGCGGCGGTGCCGACGGTGCTGCAATCATCTATGTCCACGCCTTGGTTGGCGTCTCCTCCCTGCGCGAGTTTGGAGGGATGCTCTTCGTCTCTCCCGGGCGTCAGGGCGAGATTTCCGTGCCGCGCGTCTCCGCCTGCACAGACTTCTACCTGGTGGCCCCAAATGCCGGCACTGGCGCTATCTCCGTGGGTGCCTGCGGCACCGACTTCAACAGGGGCAGGAGCATCACCAGCCAGCTCCGGGGCACAGGCGAGTATGCGACCCTCGATTTCTACGCAATCTTCGAGAACTTCGAAGATGCGGAGGTCCCCAATGGCAATACCGCTCTTCCAGAGGGAATTCTCCCGCAGAGCATCCCCGCGGGAATCACCCTTGAGGAGAAAAGCTATGACCCAGCCACGGGTTCAATATTCGCCCCGAAGGAGATTGACGGCTACACCACCTTCCCCGGGCTCTTCGGAACCGGTGGCAGGCTCCTTGTCAGCAAGGAGGGAGTCGTCACGGGAGATTTCACTATGCTTGCCGCTACGGACGCCTCCCCTGTGACGGTCAACTTCAGGGGAATCGTGATTCCCGTCCCCGCCAGCTGCTGCTCCGCAGGACCCGATGCAATCGCATACGGAAGGTTCGACTACAACGGCAAATCCTATCCAGCCCGAATCATCCCGGATGCGCCTACGGCGGACTTCGCCCCCGTCAAGAGCCTCGCACTTGGCCTGGAGACAGAGGGCGAGACGACCAGAGTCGTCGCAGACGGCGCCGCCGACGGCATGCTTGTCCTCTTCCTGGAGGAGTCTGGCGCGGTCAGGAAAACCATCGTGAAGAAGCCAGGGGAGGCCGCATCGCTTGACCTCGCCGCCGCCGACAGGCTTTCGGCAGTCACTTCGCGCTTCGGAATGATGGCTAAGCCAGTCTCTGCCTTCGCATACCAGCCCGTCACCATCGAGTTCTCCTCCGAGGGGAGTGTCCCTGGTGAGGCAAACGCCTCCGCGTGGCTCGCCCTCGCGCTTCCCGAGAACTACCGCGTCGCATCAGGCTTCCAGCCCTCCTTCGTCTGCTACGAATATGATGCGAAGCAAAAGGTCTTCAACAAGATTGAGGATGGAGCAATCTTCCCAGAAACGTTCTTCGCATACGGAGAGGCGGGGACGAGCGCCACCATCCCTGGAGGGGTGCTGGTCGGAGAGGCCACGGGGGAGGGCGGTACCACCAGCGCCTCCATATTCCAGTTCCTGCCATACGATGCCTCCATGGGGGCGGCGACAGTCTGGTTCTGGGATGCGTCCAGCGGGCGATTCTCCACTACCCAGCCGGGCGACTCCCAGGAGGGCTTCCGCCACGGAGTCTGGGTCAGGAAGACCGCCGAGTAAGTTTCCGGTGTGCAGGGGTCGTGCGCCACTCACCGCACGATGCCTGCACGCGGGCATAAAACCGCCTTACGCTTCATTGCATGATGAGAAGACATACGCTACTTTTTGCCATTCTGCCTCTACTTTGTATCGCGTTGATCCTTGCGGGGTGTTCACAGAAGCCCGCGGCCGAGGAAAAGCCCGCCGGGGGCGGTGCGCAGGGCGCCTCCGGGGAATCCGCAAAGTGTTCGTCACACTCGCACGGAGAGGACGCGGACCATGAGTCCCCCTTCCAGTTCAGCTACGAGGGAAAGACTCTTATGCTGGGCAATGTCTATGCGCGTGAGAAGCGTCACGCCACATTCACAGTCAAGAATGTCACCGGCGAGCCCAAGACGATTCTGGAGGCGTTCCCGACCTGCGACTGCATCATCCTGGATGCGCCAATCCGCCGCCGCATTGTCCAGCCCGGCGAGGAGGTGGAGGTCGGCCTGACGATGGATGCCTCCACTGTCCATGCCACATCCTTCCGTCGGGAGGTGCAGTTCGACATCCTGAATGGCAAGTCCTTCAAGGCATACATAGGCGGCTACATCCTCAATCCGGCCGTCATAACCCCATCCGATGATGTCGAACTCGGGATGATGAAGAATCCCGCCCAGCCCTGGAGCAGGAGTTTCCATATCTCTTCGAATCCGGATTCCCCGGAGACGCTTATCCTTGGAGAACCGCGGGAAAATGGATTCATGGAGGCAATCCTTACGAAGACAGGGGAGGGCGAATACGACCTGGTGGTCAACTCCAAGGCCCCATTTCCGTATATTCGAAGCGCCGTATTCCCCCTGCTGATTCCTGTCACAGCCCCCGCCGCCGCAGATAGCATCGTCATCAACTTCAATGCCCAGGTGGGAGAAGCGGTGGTTTTTGCGCCGGACAAGTGGAGTATTGTGAGGTCGAAGCTGGAGGAAGCAGGTTCCTTCACGGAACGCTTCGCCTATGGCGAGGTGCCGGGACTCCAGGAGGAGCGCGGAAAGGGCGACATTTCCTCGGATACACGCAATATGATGAATGCCAGGCTCCTCCGCCAACACAATGCGGTTCCCCTCCGGTTCGTCAAGGAACACCACGACTGGGATGACCTCTTCGCAAATCTCGAATTCAAGGTTCCGGAAGATGTCGGTTTCGAGAGGATTCGGCATCCACAGGGAATCGAACTGCGCATCACCGTGACGCCGAAGTCATTCGACTCCTCAGACGAAATAGAAATCGTCCCACATCGCGGGGCGAATCTCTGCTCCCCCATCAAAATCAATGTGGTGGAGTAGAATCCCGTGCATGAGGAGATGAGGAAGCCAGGCAATGGGCAGGGTTGATATTCTAGACTGCGCGGCAAACGGAGGACGCTGCGTCCTCCTTATTATGGTTCTTCTTCTGGCAGGCGCCATCTTCACGCCAGGCCAGCTCAATGCCGCATCAAAGACCCCGTATCTGATTCTCTTCGGGTCGGATTCCTGCAGCGACTGCGATTTGTTCAAGACGCTCTGGAAGGAACAGGCCACCGAAGAGGATCCGGTTCTCGTCTATGTCTGCATCGACCGTGATGAAAACTACCGGTTCCTGGGAGAGGTGGAGGCACAACTCGGAGTGGAACGCCCATCCTCGTCCTTCCCGCTGCTCCTGGCGGGAAGGCACTTTGTCGCAGGTGTGGAGCCATTCTGGAATGAGTTCCAGGAGGAGTGGCTCGCCCGGGAAAACCGGCCGACACTCCCAATTCTCGCAGAACTGGACGCCGCAGTGGATGCGTCCGAATCCAGGTTCTTCGCCTGGGATTGCACCGCCAGGAGTGCTTCCGGAAATGATGCGACACAGGCTCCCGCCGAAGCCGCGCCCACGACAGCAATGCGACTTCTATACATCTCCTCGCCGGGATGCCAGAAGTGCGGACGCCAGGAGAGGGAACTGGAAATCCTAAGGCAGAGGATGCCGGCACTCCAGCTCGACCATTATGACTATACGACAGAGGAAGGACAACTCTATATGCAGAGAATCCGGGAACACTTCGGAATCCCGGAAACGACCGAAAACCTGACGCCAATCGTCGCCTGGCGAAACGGGTATGTGACAGGACGCATGGCCACATCCCAGGAGCTAGAGAAGGCACTCCTCGAAGACAGGGACTCCTCCGAACTCTGGTGGACAAGGCAGGCCACGGAGGAGGAACTGCAGGAGGTCGAGGCATACGGACGAAAAATCCTCTCGCAACTCACATGGACGCTTATCCTGGGGGCAGGACTCCTGGACGGAATTAATCCGTGCGCATTCGCGACAATCATCTTCCTGGTCGGGTATCTTCTCTATCTCAAGAGGGAGCGCCGCTTCGTCCTTCTGGTGGGAATCTTTTTCTGCATAGGAGTCTTCCTCTCGTATTTTCTCTATGGAGTCTCCCTCGGGGTCGTGGTGGCCAAGCTCAGCTCCTTCCGCTGGCTGAAGATCTGCATCTATGGTGGCTTTGCAATTGCGGGATTCGTCCTATTCCTGCTTCACCTGCGGGATGCAATCCGCTTCAAGCGGTCGGGAAAGGTCTCCGACATGGAGATGGGGCTCAATGCACAGACCCATCGTAAAATCCACGACAAAATCCACTCCTGGGCAAAACTCCCCCCTTGGCTGGCAATTCCAGCCGCCACCATCCTGGGATGCGTAATCTCGGGAATGGAGCTGGCATGCACAGGGCAGGTCTATCTGCCTGTCATCGCGGCAATCATGGAGTCGGGATTCAACTTCAGGGCATTCCAGATGCTGCTCCTATATAACGCGGCATTCATCCTGCCACTGATTCTGGTGACTGTCGCAGCATACGCGGGAACGGGCGCAAATAGACTTGCCGCATACGCAAAAAAACACGTCCTCACTACAAAAATAGCCATGGCAATACTATTCCTCGCCATGGCTGTAATGATGCTGTGGATGGCACTCCCATAGACGCAATGGGAAGATGAAACCCTGCCTGAACCCGATCTCCTGTATTCCGTGGTTCAATTTGTGGTTCTTCTCAATTCGTGTCCCTTCGTGGTTCTATTATTCCCCTTTCGTGTCTTTCGTGTGTTTCGTGGTTTTGAATGTTTTATTCGTGTCCATTCGTGTCCATTCGTGGTTCTATTATTCCCCCTTCGTGCCTTTCGTGCCTTTCGTGGTTTTGAATGTTTTATTCGTGTCCATTTGTGTCCATTTGTGGTTCTATTATTCCCCCTTTCGTGCCTTTCGTGCTTTTCGTGGTTTTGAATGTTTTATTCGTGTCCCTTCGTGTCCATTCGTGGTTCAATTACTCCCCCTTTCGTGCCTTTCGTGTGTTTCGTGGTTCATCCCTACCCAATGGACGCGTGGCAGAATTGCCGCGCGGGCGCGCCCACGCGCGCCTCGGTGGAAGCCCACTGCATAGTGTCCGCGCACTCCCCTCTTCTCCCTCCTCCCTTCTCCCTACTCAATGATACTATCAGCGCATCACATAGAACAGAGAGAAATTGAAGCATCCTTTTCATCTTGAGGAAATGCCTCAATCCCTCATGCCATACTATCTCATGCCGATATAATTTCATTTCAAAGTAGGGCGTGATTACACTCTACTTTGAAACAGAGAGGATAATGTCTTTTCACTTCGCCAGGTTCGAAAGGATAGATTTGTCCAGCAAAAAGGTGAATATGCCAACATACGAGATGCCATCGTTGTCCGTGTAGAAGGGCTGATTGTCGCCAGTTACAACAAGTTTGCGGAAGGAGTCTCGTATTTTACGCAGTGAAAGCGTCTCCTGATCACGCTTTTCCTTGTCAGGAAGCGACAGGGTACTCTGAATGTACAACTTGCTCATGCCTAAATTGACCACGAAGTCGACCTCGTGATAACGTTTCTCCCGCTTTCCACTGTCATAATGCTCAATTTCTACGACTCCGACATCGACTTTTGCCCCTCTTGAAATGAGTTCATTGTAGATGACATTCTCCAGCAAATGCGTCTGTTCCGTCTGGCGATAGTTCAATCTGGCATTGCGTAGACCTACATCTTCCGCGTAGTACTTTGACGGATAGGCTAGGTATTTGCGTCCTTTTACATCGTAGCGTTCTGCCTTTTCGAACAAATACGCCTGCAGCAAATACTTTACAAAGGTCTGTAATGTATGCGGATTGGTCTGTATCTTCTGCGTCGATTTCAGCGTGTCTACCAGCTTGCTGATGTTGGTCAGGCTTCCCACGCTACTCATCAGAACGTCAATAAGGTATTCAAGTAGTAGTTCGTCCTTAAGTTTATTATGTTCGACAATATCCTTGACATACAAGGTCTTAAAAAGCCCTGATAAGTACTCCTGTTTTTCTTGTGGTGTCTTCAGTAGCACTGCCTCTGGCATTCCACCATATACAAGGTAATCTTGGAAAGCCAGTAGTGTATCCTTCCCGCTTACGGGAAGATACTCCGAGAAGCTCAAAGGATGGAGACGAATGACCTTGCCACGGTCGCGGAAATGCGTGGCCACATCATCGGACAGCATCTTGGAATTCGAACCAGTCACATATACGTCTAAGTTTGGTATCTTCATTAAGCCATTCAAAGTGTCGTAGAATGTGATTGTCCCCTTAGAACCAGGGATGCCATTTGGCACTTTCTCGCACATTTGAATCTCGTCTATCAGGGCATAGTATCTAGTGCGGGAGGATTTGATGCGGTTGCATACATATTCATACAGGCGGTAGGGATTGCACAATTGCGCGTTCTCTATGTTGTCCAAGGCAAGTTGAATGATATTGCTTGGCCGTACATGTTCCTGTTTCAGGAGATGCTCACGGAACATCTTGTTCAAGAGATAACTCTTGCCGCAACGTCGTATGCCGGTAATAATCTTCACAAAGCCGTCATTCTTGCGGGCAATCAGCTTGTCCAAGTAGTAATCACGTCTAATGTCCATCGTCCCGCCCAGTTCATTCCATGGTGTTATCCCGACTTACTTTGAAACGGAGAGAACATATAGCCTCTTTTGTTGTTTGCCAGCTCTCCCCGTTCCCTGACTCAAAGTCTGATCTACAGTTGAGATGTGGTGAATGCAGATACTCATTCCCTGTCTATTCCTCCATCTGTCAGACAACGAACTGTATAGGACGCAACTCATGGCGGGGCAAATACAAACTCGACCATGAGAAAAAACGAATGCACACGAAAGAGCGGCCAAGGGAACCGCGAATGGACACGAATACCATCCCCTCATGATGCGGCTTCACTGGTTGCGTGTGTTTCTTGTTTTTCGCGGCTGGCGCGCTTGGGCGCGCCCCGCACGGCCATTCAGCCGTGCTCAACGGAAGCCCGCTGCAAAAAGTAGAGAACAGGGAGAAGAGGGTAGAAAGCAGTGCATGGCCGGCGCGCTTGGGCGCGCCCAGCACGGCCATTCAGCCGTGCTCAACGGAAGCCCACTGCAAAAAGTAGAGAACAGAGAGAAGAGGGTAGAAAGCAGTGCATGGCCAGCGCGCTTGGGCGCGCCCCGCACGGCCATTCAGCCGTGCTCAACGGAAGCCCGCTGCAAAAAGTAGAGAACAGGGAGAAGAGGGTAGAAAGCAGTGCATGGCCGGCGCGCTTGGGCGCGCCCAGCACGGCCATTCAGCCGTGCTCAACGGAAGCCCACTGCA
>ERZ1026894.36-NODE-36-length-94624-cov-35.017342_pt1 | contig 94624 bp, 80 predicted proteins | sample MGYA00380177_ERZ1026894 | MGnify/ENA primary metagenome ERZ1026894 (study PRJEB33269, sample SAMEA4719813) | human gut metagenome | biome: human-associated habitat; feature: organic feature; material: feces | place: Cameroon | collected 2013-10 ... | reverse complement strand
ACCGTTCCTTCGCGCAAACTTTACTTAAATTATTTATAATGCGTTTGCCCTGTTCCTCTGTATTTTTCACGTTGAATTTTTGATTGTATTCCTATATATTATAGTATGAATTCTTATTTTTAAATAAAAAAGGTGATTTTTATATGGAAAATAATAGCTTAGGTGAGATTTCTTCATTGACTCCTGCAGTCCGTCCAATCAGGATGGGAATCGATGTTGGTTCAACCACGGTAAAAGTTGTTGCGCTTGGAGAAAATGATGAGCTTTTGTACGGAGCTTATGAGCGGCACCGGGCTGATATTAGAAATACAATTATTACTGTTGTAAATAAAGCCTTTGATTCGCTTGAAGAAGTTCTTCCTGCGAAGGAAAATCAGACTGTCAGCGTTAAGGTTACTGGTTCTGGCGGACTTTCTGTTTCTCAGTGGCTGAATATTCCGTTTATTCAGGAAGTTGTTGCCGCTACTACCGCTGTAAGAAAAATTATTCCGCAGACGGATGTTGTGATTGAGCTTGGCGGCGAAGATGCGAAAATCACTTATTTTAAAGGCGGAGTTGAACAACGCATGAACGGAACTTGCGCTGGAGGAACTGGAGCTTTTATTGATCAGATGGCGGCTCTTTTGGAAACTGATGCTTCCGGACTTAACGAGCTTGCCCGCGGAGCAACCACAATTTATCCAATTGCCGCCCGTTGCGGAGTTTTTGCAAAGACTGATGTTCAGCCTTTGATTAATGAAGGTGCGCGCCGTGAAGATATTGCGGCTTCTATTTTTCAGGCAGTTGTAAGCCAGACAATTTCTGGGCTTGCTTGCGGAAAGCCGATCCGCGGGAATGTCGCATTTTTGGGCGGACCGCTTCACTTTTTGGATCAGCTTAGGGAACGCTTTGTAATTACATTGAAGCTTGGGGCGGAGCAGACAATTGTTCCAGAAAACAGCCAGCTTTTTGTTGCTTCGGGTGCGGCTTATTCAGCTGAACGGGAAATAAAATGCGTAACTCCTTCTAGCAAAAATGGAACATTTCCTACTATAAAACAGTTCAGGGAAAGCCTTAAAAATCTTGTTGGCGCGGAAATGCAGGAAGTTCAGCGACTTGAGCCGTTGTTTACAACTCAGGAAGAACTTGACGAATTCAATAAGCGCCATTCACAGGAAAAAGCCAGCACTGGAGACTTGGAGTCAACTGAAGGTCCTGTTTTCCTTGGACTTGATGCCGGCTCTACAACAACAAAGGCTGTTCTGATTGATACAAAGGGACGCATTTTGTGGCGTTTCTACGATGTGAATGCAGGAAATCCTGTTGACTTGGCTGTAAAAGTTCTAAAAAGCCTTTATAAAATTCTTCCTGAAAAATGCTATATTGCGCGTTCTGTTTCTACAGGTTACGGCGAAGCTTTATTTCAGGCTGCCCTTGGAGTTGATGCTGGCGAAGTTGAAACTATAACTCATTACCGGGCGGCGGATTTTTTTGTTCCTGGCGTTGAATTCCTTTTGGACATAGGCGGACAGGATATGAAGTGCCTTAGAATGAAAGACGGCGCGATTGTTTCCATTCAGCTTAATGAAGCCTGCTCTGCGGGTTGCGGTTCGTTCCTTGACAATTTTGCGCGCACAATGGGAATGAGCGTTCAGGAATTTTCAAAGATTGCGCTTATGGCAAAAAAGCCAGTTGACCTTGGAACTCGCTGCACGGTTTTTATGAACAGCCGTGTAAAGCAGGCTCAAAAGGAAGGCGCGGAAGTTGCGGACATTTCAGCGGGACTTTCTTATTCGGTAATAAAGAACGCGCTCTTTAAAGTAATAAAACTTCGCAAGGCAAGCGATATTGGCAAAAAAGTTGTTGTTCAAGGCGGAACTTTCTTTAATGATGCGGTTCTTCGTGCGTTTGAAAAAATTGCCGGTGTAAACGTTTATCGTCCTGATGTTGCGGGGCTTATGGGAGCTTACGGTTCTGCGCTTATTGCGATGGATCAGTGGGAAGATTTACGCCGTCCAAAGCCGGATGATCCTGACCAGACTCCTAAATTTGTAAAAAGCGGCATTGCGACTTTGAATCAGCTTGAGTCATTTAAAGTTGACCTTGAGCTTCGTCGCTGCGGAAAATGCTCTAACAATTGTCTTCTTACAATAAATACATTCTCTACTTCTGGAACTGAAGTCGGAGAAAAACGCGCTGTAAGAAAATTTGTTACAGGAAACAGATGTGAGCGCAGCGCAGAACTTGAAGAAAAAACTTCAGTTGTAGATGCAAGCAACAAGCCTTCCGAAGATGAAACTGAAAAAAATCTTCCGAACCTTTTTGAATGGAAATACAAGAGGCTTTTTGGACATTATATTCCGCTTAAGCCGGATGAAGCTGTTATGGGGGACGTTGGAATTCCGCGCGTTTTGAATATGTATGAGAATTATCCGCTGTGGTTTACTTTCTTTACAAAGCTTGGATTCCGTGTGCGCCTTTCTCCTCGTTCTAGCCGTGCAATTTATGAAAAAGGCCTTGAGACAATTCCGTCGGAAAGCGTTTGCTATCCTGGAAAAATTTCCCACGGTCATGTGGAAAGTCTTCTTCAGCAGGGGATAAAATTTATTTTCTATCCGTGCGTTCCTTACGAAACAAAAGAGGATCCGGGAGCTGGAAATCATTACAACTGCCCGATTGTTACAAGCTATCCTGAAGTTTTGCGCAATAACGTTGAGCAGCTTCGTCAGGACGATTCTGTTTTGTTTATGAATCCGTTCCTGCCGGTTTATGACAAGCAGCGTTTAAAGGAGCGTCTTTTTGAAGAGCTTTCCCTTAAGTTTAAAAAGCTTACCCGTCAGAAAATAAATGAAGCTGTGGATGCAGCTTGGGCTGAGCAGGAAAAATTCAGAAAAGATGTTCAGGAAAAAGGCGAAGAAGCCCTAGAAGAGACAATCCGCCGTGGTGCAAATGGAATTGTTCTTGCAGGACGTCCTTATCATCTTGACCCTGAAATCAACCACGGAATTCCAGAAATGATAAACGGCTTGGGAATGGCTGTGTTCACGGAAGATTCGGTTGCGCACCTTGGTTCTATTGAGCGTCCGTTAAGAATTATTGACCAGTGGACTTATCATAACAGGCTTTACCGTGCAGGAGCTTTTGTAAGCGGAATGGCAAACTTGGAGCTTGTTCAGCTTACATCTTTTGGCTGCGGACTTGATGCCGTTACTTCTGATCAAGTTGATGAAATTATGAAGTCAAAAAGCAGAATGTACACGCTCATAAAAATTGATGAAGGCTCGAATCTTGGCGCGGTAAGAATTAGAATCCGCTCTTTGATTGCCGCTGTAAAAGCCCGCGAAAGGAACAGAACAAAGCTTTCTATAAAACCAGCTTCGTATAAACGTCAGGTTTTCACCAAGGAAATGAAAAAGAAGCACACAATTATCGGACCTCAGATGAGCCCGATTCACTTTAAGCTTCTTCAGAAAGCGATGGAGTATTCCGGCTACAATTTTGTTGTCCTTGACGCTGTAGATCCGATGGCTGTTGAAACTGGACTTAAATATGTAAACAACGACGCTTGCTATCCTTCTATTCTTGTTGCAGGCCAGATGATTGCTGCTCTTCAAAGCGGAAAATTCGATTTGAACAATACGAGCCTGATTATTACGCAGACTGGAGGCGGATGCCGAGCTACAAACTACATTGGATTTATCCGCCGTGCCTTGAATGACGCAGGGTTCAGCAAGATTCCGGTTATTTCTATGAGCACTCAGGGATTTGAAAAAAATCCGGGCTGGACTTATACTCCGGGAATGCTTATTAGGCTTGTCCGTTCCATTATGCTTGGCGATTTGCTTATGCGCGTTTTGTATAGAACCCGCCCTTACGAAGCTGTTTCTGGAAGCGCAAATGCTCTTTATGAAAAATGGAATGCAAGATGTGAAATCGCATTGAAATCGCTTTCCGTGTTTAAATATAGAAAGCTTATCCGCGGAATTATAAAGGACTTTGACAATCTGCCTCTGCTTCCTGTAAAAAAGCCGCGTGTCGGTGTTGTTGGTGAAATTCTTGTTAAGTTCCATCCGACTGCGAATAACGACATTGTAAATGTAATTGAAAGTGAAGGCGCGGAATGCGTTATGCCGGATTTGGCAGACTTTTTGTTTTATACTTTCAGCACTGGAATTTTCCGGCACAGACAGCTTGCGTTCGACAAGAAAACTGAAAAAAATGCGCGTCTTATGGTTTGGGCTGTTGAGCTTTTCCGCGGATACATAAAAAAACAGCTTAAAAAAAGCCACCGTTTTGATCCGCCGAATTTGATTTACGACATGATGAAAGGCGTTGACGATATTGTTCAGCTTGGAAACATAACTGGCGAAGGTTGGTTCCTTACTGCGGAAATGGTCGAGCTGATTCATTCTGGCTGCCCTAGCATTGCGTGTGTTCAGCCTTTTGCTTGTCTTCCGAACCACGTTACAGGAAAAGGAATGATAAAGGAATTGCGCCGTCGTTATCCTGAGTCGAATATTTCTGCGATTGACTATGATCCGGGCTCAAGTGAAGTTAACCAACTGAACCGTCTGAAGCTTCTTTTGAGCAACGCACCTGTTGGCAAGCATCCGGACGAAGAGGCGGACGGAATGATTCATCAGCCGGATAAAAAAGTTGTTAAGCCGGAAATTCAAATGGCGGAAGGCGCTTTCATAGATCCAGAGCCTGTTGAAATGAAAGATGTGCCTGTAATCTAAAGGCTTTTGCATTGTTTATAAAATTGACTGGAGCTTATTTTGAAAATAAAAATTTTAGCTTTTTCTTTTGTCTTTTTATTTTTTGGAATTGCGTTTGCTGAATACAACATTTTTGCAATTCCAGATTCTGCGGAAATTCGGCGGACTATAGTTGACTCATGGATTTCTGCACCAGTTTCCGAAGTTAGAAATTACAAAGAAGACTTAAGAAAAAACAGAATCGGCGAAACTTTTCAAATCCGAATGGAAGAAAACGAAACTGAAGTTTCAGTGATTGTTGCTCCGCGTTCGGAACTTGATGTTGATTTGATAAACGGAGATAGCCACAGAATTGTCCGTGCGGCAGTTTATCCAAAAGGGGCGGCAGGAAGCTGGGTTCTTTTTAGGGAAAAAAATAGCGGAAAGCCTTTGCGTGTTGAATGGCATTTTAATCCTGATCCGGATGTTTTTCTTGTATTCCGTCCGCAGGCTCAGAAAACTTTGGTTGACATGAGCGTGTTTGGCTCTTTCGCCGCAAAATCTGTTCCGCTTGGAGTTCCGTTTGAGCGTATTTATACAGCTGGATTTCAGGATGTAAAAAACTGGACTCAAAAGACTCTTCCATGGGAAAAAGTTTCTGTTGAAACTGGACTCTACCGTGATTCACTTATGATGGCGGGAATTATAAAATCGAATTTGGATTCAATTGTTTTTACTGAAGATGCTTGCTACGATTCCAAAGGAAAACTGAAATCTGTTATTACCGGCAAAGATTACATTTTAAAAGATGAAAGTGGATTTGAAATTTCGCTTGATGAAAAAAAACTTTATTTGTCGGGTGCAGGATTTTTAAAATGGATTGTCGATGGAATTGTTGAGCCTGCAACTGGGCTTGGAACTTCGATTTCTGATTTGACAGAGCCGACTGTTGAATTTGATTCTGTTGGAAAAATCGGAGTAATGTCGCAGGAATGGAATTTGTATTTTACTTTGGACTGGTGCAGAAATCTTGCGGCAAAGGCATATTCTGTCCGCTCAAGAAGAAATGTTGATTTTAAATCTGCCGGGCTTGACGTGAATAAAAATTATTTTGCATCTGAAGTTTCAGACGGAAAAATTTCAACTTCTTCTGGCTACATAAAAAATACAGGATATTCAATTGAAAAAATAAAATCTGTGCTTTACGTTCTTGCGGTAACAGAGCCATCTTGGTTTTACCTTGCCGCAATTCGCCAAGGTTCTTGCTTAAAGCCTGATGAGCTTGTATTTAATAATTGCGCGGTTTTCTTTCCTTATTTTGACAACAATGGAAAATTCGGCTGCTTTGTTTTTGAGCAGGGAAAAGAAATTTCATTGGAAAAATTTGTGAAAAAATATAAAGACGCATACATCCATCTGGAGCGAGTAAAGTCGTTAGAGGCTTTTTTCCCTTATGAAAAAAAATAAAGTTCTAAAAAATTTATTCTTATGTTTTTTCGTTGTGGCTGGCGGAGCTTGCTTTTCTATTTCAAAAGACTCCGCATTGTTCAAGAAAATACATTCGGCTTATTCCGGCGCGGATTATCCTGCTGTCATTGAATACTCTTCTCGTCTGCAAAAAGATTTTTCTTCTTCTCCATTTTTGGAAAAAGCCTTGCTTTGCAAAGGTGAAAGCTTTTTTTATCTTGGACGTTTTGAAGACTCGATTCAAACTTTGAATGAATTGTCTTCATCTGAAAAAAATGAAACGAAAATTTTTTCCAATTACTGGAAAGGCCGTTCAGAATTTTCGTTGGAAGATTTTAATGCGGCATTGAATTCTTTTTATAATTCTTCTTCAATTTCTTCTGACTTCAATAAAAAAAACAAAGAAATAAATTTCGTTTATAGAAATTCAATTTATTATGCAGGACTTTGCAATTACTCTTTGCATCAATATGAAAAATGCATTCCGATTTTTGAATCAATAGTTTCTAGCAACGAATACGAAAATGATATTTTTTGCAGCTCATTGCAAATTCTTTTTGACTGCTACACAAACGAAAATGAATATTCAAAGCTTGTAAAAAAATATGAAGAACTTTCGCCGCAAAATATTTCTTGCTACTGGAATGTTTCTTTTGCCGCAGGAAATGCTTTTGAAAAACTTGGACAAAAAAAAGATGCTTTTGCTTGTTATGAAAAAATCGCTTTAAATGCGGAACTTCCTTTGTCTGCCCAGGCATTGCAAAAAGCGTGTTATGTTTCTACAGAAGACTTTCCGTTGCTGCTTGAAAAAGCGAAATCTGCATTGTCATGTGAAAATTCACTTTTGTCAGAATTTTGGATTCGGCTTGGAATTGACTCTTTTGAAAAAAATGATTTTGATTCCGCGCAAAAATATTTTTCAAATGCGGAGGACTCTGATTCAGAAAAAAAATATTCGTCGCTGATAGGGCTTTATAAAGCTGAACTTGCTTCTGAAAATAAAATTGCAATTCTTGATTATTATTCAGCAAAAAGAATTGACAAAAAATATTATGCGGAATATGAGCTTGCTTATGCACAACAGTATGCGGCTTTGAGTGATTTTAAAAATTCTCTTGTTCATGCAAAAAATGCTTATGAAAAAACTTCTCCAGAAAAAAAGCAGATTAAGCAAAAATCGTTATATTATTATTGCCTGGGACTTTATTCAACAGGAAAATCAAAACAGGCAATTTCTCTTATAGAAAAATCAAAAGAAAATTCTGATGCAGAAAGCAAGTATTTTTTTGCACAGAAAATTTTATATGCAAGATGTCTCGCTGAAAATGGGAATCTTGAATCTGCTGAAAAAATTTATAAAAACTTTTTTGAGAAATCGCAGCTGAACAATGAACAAAAATATGATTACGCAAAAATACTTTTTTCACTTGGAAATATGAGCGAATGTAAAAAAGTTGCGGATTCTTCTTCTGTTTCTGATGCAGTTTACATTTCCGCTTTGGCTTCATTTAATATGCAAGACTGGAAAAATTCTTCAACTGGATTTTTTAAGTTTATTGCGGAAAATTCAAAGTCTTCTAAAATTTCATTTGCGGAATTCTATTACGGATATTCCTTGTATAAAATGGGAGAATCTGCAAAAGCTTTTAATGCTCTTAAAAATTTTTCTGAAAAATATCCAGAAAGTTCTTTGTGCTATTCATCTTGTATTGTATCTGCAAATTCTGCGTTAAAAAATTTTGATTTTGAAAATGCAATTGTTCAGGCAAAGAAAGCCTTGAGTTTTTTTTCATCGCAGGAAGAAAAAGAAAATTCAGTTTTGCTTTGTGCTTCTATTTATTCTGATTCAGAAAAATATCAGGACGCTATAAAATTTCTTGAGCCTTATGCAAAGAATACTTCTGTGTTTTCTATTCGTTTCCGTTATCAGATTGCGCTTTTGAATTCACGTATTGGAAAAATTTCTGAAGCTGACAAAATTTTTTCTGAGATTCAAAATAAATTTTATAATTCTCCTTTTGCGGATGAAAGTTCTTTTAGACGCGCGGATTTGTATTACAATTTAAAGAATTATGAAACTGCAGCAATGCGTTTTTCCGAATATCAAAGAAAATTTCCTAAAGGAAAATTTATTGATGCCTCGTATTATTGTTCCGCTGATTCGTATAGAAAACTGGCGCAAATTGAAAAATCAGTTTTGCAATATAAAATTCTTGTGGAAAATTTTCCAAAAAGCACTTTCATTTATAATGCTAGAAAAAATCTTTCAGAAATTTTTGAAGAGCAGAAAAAATACGAAGATGCGCTTGAACAGCAGAAATTTATTCTTTTAATTGCTGATTCTGAAGAGCAAAGAAAGACTGCGGAACAAAAAATCAGTTTCTTGAAGAATTTGATTTCTGGAGAAAATTCAGACCTTGCATTGCTTGAAAAGCGTTACGTTGAAAATTCTAAAACTGCAACTTTTGAAGGCAGAATAGCAGGAACTGAACTTGCAGAATTTTTAATCCAAAATGAACAGCCGAAAAAAGAAGTTTTTGAACTTGCGGAATCTCTTTTTAAAATTCAATCATCTGAAAAAAATCAGGCTGCTGAAAGTTCTTATGCTGCAAGAACTGCATTTGTCTGCGCAAGATATTTGAGGTTTCTGAATAAAAATAAAGAAGCCGCGCAAAGATTTTTGGTATGTGCCGAGTTTGCTAGAAAGTCTGAAAATGATGAGCTTGCGCAAAAAGCAATTTATGGAGCGGCAGAATCTTTTGATGCCGCAAAACTTTATGCTGATTCTGAAAATTCCGCAAAAACTTTGCTGGAACTTTATCCGAAAAGCAGTTACAAATCCGCTGCCCAGAAGTTTATAAAAAATAATTAGGAGCAAGTGAAAGTTAAAATGAAAAATGTTAAGAATATATTTTATTTATTTTGTGTTGCTTTTTTTTCTGCGCCTTTATTTTCTCAAACTGAAAATGTAACTTTGCCAGATATAACGACGACTGTTTCTGGCGAAGTTGTTGCAGCCGGAAAAGATGCGTTGCCCGATTTTTCTAAAATTGTTCCAGATGATAAGAAAGTTGATTCTGTTCTTCCTGTTTTTGCAGAAGAAAATGTCAGTTTTGATGAAGAGCCGGTTGCTGATTTTTCTTTTGGAGAGGCAAAGACAATTTTTGCGCAAGGACTTGTTGGAGGCGGATTCCCGGGAGATTTTATCGGAGATTTTTCTGTTTATAAATCCATTGGAGAAAATCCGTTTAAAATTGAATTTTCACATCTTAGCAAAAATGGATATGGAAAGCACAAGGCTGGTGATGGATTTTTTAACAGCAGTACAAGGCTTTTCGCTGAAAAAACTATTACTGCAAAAAGTACGGATTTTGTAATTGGCGGCGAATACAAAAAAAATGAAACCGGTCTTCAGTCCGTAAGTCCGTTTTTTTATGATTTGAATTCTCAAGAAGCTTTTGGAAATTTTTCTGTAAGAAAAAATTTTTCACATGGATTTGGATTTGAATCTAAAACTGGCGGCTCTTGGTACAACCGATATGCTGGAATCGCTGACGGTAAAAATGATTTTTTGAAACAAGAAAAAAATATTGATGTTGTATATTTGAATCAAAATTTAAATTTTTCATGGAGCGGAAAAAACTTCTTTTTTGGTTTGAATGGCAAACTTGATTATGGAACTCTAGCTGGAAATTTTGATTCTGTTGAAATTGAAAATATTTTTAGAGCGGAAGCTTCTGCGTCTGCTGGATGGAAAAATGATTTTCTTGAAATTTCAGCATCGGGAGGAATTGCTAGCGGAACTGAAATGGGAACAAGAAATTCTGTTCCGTTCTTTGATGCAGGAATTTCTTTTGCAGGAAAAGATTCTCCTTTGAAAAATAGTTTTTCTTTTGAAGTTCACGGAGGTCTTGACACGTATTTGAATTCACTTTCAGAACTTGAAAATAAATACAAATTTTCGCAGCTTGTTTCTTTACCTTCTGAAGTTTCTGATTGGTTCGCAAATGCGAAAATTTCTGTTCCTGTTTCAAAATTTGCTTCAATTTATTCTTCCGCGGAATTTAGAAAAACTGCTTTTGAAAACGGAACTTGGGAAGCCGTTTATGATTCGAAAATAGATTCTGGAATTTTTGAGATAGCTTCGTCAGATAGAACTCTTTTTTCTACTGATTCAGGATTTTCTTATTTGTGGAATGTTTTTACTTTGAGTGCAGGATGGAAATCGCATTGGATTCATGTTCCGGCTGATGAATTTAAAAATTATATTTCAACTTCCATTTCATTTGATTCAAAAGAAAAATCTTGGGGCTTTTCAGTTTCCTTGCAGGAAGATATTGGTTCAGATTCCGATAAATGTCCTTTGCTTGGCGGTGAAGTTTATTACAATGTAAAAGAGTCTATAAAACTTTCTTTTGAACTTTCCGATGCTATAAAATTGTTTGCCGGAAAAGACAGAGATTTTATGAAAACTGATTATCTTGTTCGTGCTGGCTGCGCATCTTTGTTTGCAAAATTTTATTTTTAATTTGAAACTTTTATTTTGATTTTTTATAGGAGCTAAAAATGTTTGAGATTTTAAAGAGCGGCGGAATTGTTATGGTTCCGATTGTTGCTTGCGGATTGGTTGCTGTGTTTATTATTGTTGAGCGGTTTCATTATTTTTTTTCAATAAAGAAGCGTGATGAAAAATTCAACAGTGATATTGAAAGTTGTATTTTGAAAAATGATTTTAAGACTGCGGAGTCGGTTTGTGTTCTTGCAGATACTCCTTGTGCAAAGGTTGTAAAAAGTGCTGTTGAACATAGAAATTTTTCAGAGCGTGATTTGAAGGAATTTATTCAGTCGAAACTGGATCTCGCTGTTCCTGAATTTGAAAATAATCTCTCTGCATTGAACACAATTTCAAATGTTTCAACTTTGCTTGGATTGCTGGGCACTGTTACTGGAAATATCAAGGCTTTTGGTGTGCTTGGAAATGGTGGCACAATGGGAGATCCCGCTTTGCTTGCCGGTGCGATTGCTGAGGCTTTAGTTACTACTGTTGCCGGACTTGTTGTTGCAATTCCTGCGATTGTTTTTAGCAGCTATTTTAATTCTCAAGTCAATCACAGCATTACGAGAATGGAGCAGACTGTTACTTCTGTTTTGTTCTGTCTTACAAAAAAAGGCGAGGCTTAAAATGAAAGTTTCCGCGCGAAAAAAAACAAACCCGGTGGTTGATTTGTCTCCTATGCTTGATGTTATTTTTCAGCTCATTTTGTTTTTTTTAGTTTCCACAACATTCAATTTGCTTCCTGCGATAAATGTTAATTTGCCAAAAAGTTCTACTTCGTCCGGAGCGGAATCAAGCGGTATAACAATTTCAGTAGAAGAAAATGGAGCTCTTTGGTTTAACGATGAAAAAGTTTCTGAAAAAGAATTGGCAGCTTTGCTTTCAAATTTTGACACAAAAGAAATTGAGCGCAAAAATTTTCCTGTTTTAATTTCGGCGGATGAAAATGTAAAAAACGGAAAAATTGTTGAGCTGTTTGATATAATCAGAATGAGCGGCTTTGCTTTTGTCAGTTTGAGGACGAGCGGAAAAAAATGACAAGTCTTGAACGGCGCGGAAATGCGATTGCTTTTGCGTTTACTGCATTTTTCTTTTTGGCTTTTTTGATTTTTTCTCTTGCTGTAAAATTTAAACCTCAGGAAAAATTTCAAGTCTTGACGATAAATCTTGCCTCTTTTCCTGTTGAAAAAAAATCTTTGCAGGAAACTACTTTGCAGAAAAAAGATGTTCCTTCAAAAAATCAAAGTTCTAAAGATGTTGAAAAAATAAAACCTGTTGAGCCAAAGAAAATTCCTGAAGAAAAATCAAGTTCTCAAAAAAATAAAATTGTAAAAAATGGATTGCCTGTTTCTTCTGAAAAACAAAAAACTTTTGAAGAGCCAAAAATTAAAAAAAGCGTTGAGCAGCTTATGGCGGAAAACAATTCTTCTGCAAAAAAAACTGCTGAATGGAATGAAAGTTTTTTTGACGATTCGCAAACTGTGCAAAGCAAAAATATTTCCGAAGCGCAAAATAAATCTTCTGTAAAAAGTTCAGTTGAAGGAACTGCTGCAAAAAGTTCGGCTGAAAAAACTTCTGGAGTTTCATCTTCTTCCGAATTGGCTAGAAGTGGAAATGCAGATGTTTCAGAAGAGACAAAAAGTTCTTTGGCTAATATTAAAAATACTTTTTCTTCATCTGTTTCTGGAAATATAAAAAGCAAGACATCTGTTGCTTCTCAAAATTCAGGCGGAAAGCTTTCTATAAAAATGTCAGACGGAAAATCAAGAGAGCTTTTGTATCCAAAAAATCCTGTTATATTTATTTCAGAAGAAAACGCAAAACTTGTTGATGAAACAAAAAAAGTAATTGTCCGTTTTAAAGTTCGTGCGGACGGAACTGTTCCTGTAACAGGAATTTCCATACTACCGTCATCGCTTTTGCCTCTGCAGATTCAGGCTGAAATAAAAGAACAAATTCAACTTTGGAGATTTTCCGAGGAATCTTCCGGACTGGACGGAACGGCTTCTTTTGATTATACGCTTGAGATTCGATAATTATTTTTATATAATTGAAATGTATGTTCGAAGAAATAGAAGCAGTCGCATTTGATATTGACGGAACTCTTTATCCGTCTTGGAGACTTTATCTTCTTATGCCGCTGTATGTGATCAAGCATTTAAAGTTTTATCTTCATTATAATAAAATCCGCAAGATTCTTCATAGGACTGCGCCGCTGTCTGATTTTTATGAATTTCAGGCAAGGCTTTTTGCGGAGGAAACAAAATTTTCTGTTGCTGAATCAAAAAAAATCATAAATGATGTTTGCTATGAAGGAATAAAAAAATTTTTCAAAAAGATAAAACCGTACAGTCATGCTTACGAATGTATAAAAAACATGAAATCTGCCGGATTAAAAATCGGAATTCTTTCTGATTTTCCGCCGTCACAAAAAGGTGATATTTGGGGAATAAAAGAACTTTGCGATGTTTGCATTGGCTCAGAAGAATCGGGAGCTTTAAAACCTTCTGTTTATTCTTTTGGAATTTTGAGCAGAAAACTTGATGTTCCGCCGGAAAAAATTCTTTATGTGGGAAACAGCAAAAAATACGATGTTCTTGGCGCAAACAATGCAAAAATGAAAAGCGCATATATTTTAACTGGTTTTCGCCGGATGTTTGGAATAAAGCTTCCAGAGGCTGATATTTCATTTAAAAATTATCGTCAGCTTGAAAAAATTGTGTTAAAATAGATAAAACTTCTTTTTAAATAAATTTGGGCGGGAAATAAAAAGTGATTACTATATTAGGAATTGTCATTGCGGTAGTTTTGTCTGCGATTGTTTCTGTTGTTATTCAGCAGACTGGTAAAAATGAAAATTCAATGGAAAAAGTCAAACGCTATGCAAACCAACGTCAGGCTGAATTCGATGAGTATTTTGAAAAGCAGACGGAATCTATAAAACTTCTTGCAAACGATTTGGACACAAAAGATATTCAAGTTAAGGCTGCGATAAAAAGAATGCAGATGCAGATTGACGAGTGCCGCCAGACTACAGAAAATTTTGAAAATCCTGTTCAGAATATTGAGAACATAAAAAATAAAATTGAAGCTTATGATAAAGTTTTGCAGAATCTTATGGAAATGACAGCCGCAGTTGAACAAAATCTTGATTCTGTAAAAAAAGAAGCCCTTGTTGTGGACAAAGTAAATTCCAGGCTTTCCCGCCAAAATCAAATTCTTGAGGCTGTAGAGAAAAAAGTTTCTGATGTTACAAAACAATTCTCTGTAAAAAATTCTGAGCAGCTCAAGACGATTGGTTCTGATTTGCTGAATCAGTATGAGCAGCGCGCTTCGGAAATTGATGCGACAACAGAAAAAGCCATAAAGCAAAATCAGGCTATTATGGAAAAAATTGAAGACGACATCCGTCAGGCATATTCCAAGGCGATTGACAATGCAAAGCAGCTTGAAGACGAGTCGTTTGCAAAACTCAAAGATGAATCTCAAAAAAGAACTTCCGCTTGTCTTGATGAAGTTGAAGCTCAGACAAAACAAATCACTGCGATTATTGATTCAAGAATTTCTGAAACGCAAAAAAGCCTCGATGATAAAACAAAAATATTCAGTGATTCTTTGAAAGAGCAGACTTCCGCAATTGAAGAAAAATTCAATCAGCGCACACAACGCATTTCAGAAATGATTGACGCGCGTACAAATGTTCTTACCGGCACTTGGACTGAAAAAATTGAATCGCTTGAACAGGAGTTAAAAGAAAGTTCTGAAAACTTTGATTCACGTTTGGAAGATGCCGTTGCTGGTCTTGATAATTCTCTTGCTGAAAAAACTGGTGCGCTTGAAGATAAAATAAATGAATCCGCAGGAACTTTTGAAAGTGAGTTTGCTGACAAAATAAAAGAACTTTCTGACATTGTTGAAAATTCTACTTCAAGGATTGAAGACAAATGTTCTGGAAGAATTTCTGAAATTGAAGAAAAACTTGAGCAGTCATCGTCAGGCATTCAAAATAAATTTTCAGAAAAACTTTCACAGATTGAATCTTATTTCAATGAAACTTCAAATTCTATTGAAGCCGGTTATAAAGAGCGCGCTGATTCTCTTCAAAATGAATTGGAAAATAAATTTTCTTCCTTGCTTGAAACTTTCACAGAGCAAGCGAAAATTTTTGAGGACAAGACTTCAGTCTTTGAAGACAATGTGAAACAAAAATCTGATATTTTCTCTTCTGAACTTGAGTCGAATATTTCTGATTTTTCGGAGCGGCTCAATTCTGAAATTTCTTCACTTGATTCTCAGTTGAATGAGCGCACACAACGCATTTCAGAAATGATTGACGCGCGTACAAATGTTCTTACCGGCACTTGGACTGAAAAAATTGAATCGCTTGAACAGGAGTTAAAAGAAAGTTCTGAAAACTTTGATTCACGTTTGGAAGATGCCGTTGCTGGTCTTGATAATTCTCTTGCTGAAAAAACTGGTGCGCTTGAAGATAAAATAAATGAATCCGCAGGAACTTTTGAAAGTGAGTTTGCTGACAAAATAAAAGAACTTTCTGACATTGTTGAAAATTCTACTTCAAGGATTGAAGACAAATGTTCTGGAAGAATTTCTGAAATTGAAGAAAAACTTGAGCAGTCATCGTCAGGCATTCAAAATAAATTTTCAGAAAAACTTTCACAGATTGAATCTTATTTCAATGAAACTTCAAATTCTATTGAAGCCGGTTATAAAGAGCGCGCTGATTCTCTTCAAAATGAATTGGAAAATAAATTTTCTTCCTTGCTTGAAACTTTCACAGAGCAAGCGAAAATTTTTGAGGACAAGACTTCAGTCTTTGAAGACAATGTGAAACAAAAATCTGATATTTTCTCTTCTGAACTTGAGTCGAATATTTCTGATTTTTCGGAGCGGCTCAATTCTGAAATTTCTTCACTTGATTCTCAGTTGGAAGAAAAAACTTCACGGTTGGAAGAGTTTTTCAAAAGTAACGTGGCTTCCCTTGAAACTGAATACAACTCAAAAACTTCTGACCTTGAAAATTCTTTAGAGCAAAGCTACTCCGATATGTTCTCGAATATTGAAGAAAAAATGAAGGATCTTTCAAAATCTTATGAGGAAAAATGTTCTTCCATGGATTCGACCTTTGCAGATAAAAGCCGTAACGTTATTCAGTTTTTTGAAGATAAAACACGAGAGCTTGAAGAAAACTATGATTTAAAAACAAAGAAGCTGAAAGAATCTTTGGATTTAAATAATGAAAATGCAGAATCCGAAATGAAGAAAAAATCCCAGGCGCTTATTGCTTTGTTCAATGAAAAGTCTTCAAATTTGGATTCAAAACTCAAGGAAAAAATGCGTTCCCTTGATGCTGATTTGGATAAAAATGTTGATGAGCTTAATGCAAAAATAAAACAAAAAACAGGAGCTTCAAACACTTCATTTGAAAATTCTATTTCAAAAATTGAAAATGAAATCCGCCAGAAAACAGCAGCACTTAATACAAGTTTCATTGATAAGTTTGATTCGATTGACAGCATATTTAAAAAGAAACTTGAAGACATAAATAACAAGGCTCTTGCAATTTCCACTGAAATTAAAAACCGCACAGACGGACTTGAAGATGATGTCCGCAGAAAACTTTCAAATCTTACAGAAGATGTAAAAAATCAGACAGCGCAAGCCATTGAAAAATACAAAACGACGACTTCAAGTTATACGCAGGATATTGAAGATAGAACTGATGTTTTGCGCAAAGAACTTGCGGAACGAACAGAGGCTCTTGAACGTCAAATTCATGAACGTGCTCAGGAAATTGAAAAGCAACTTGCTGATCTTGAAAACAATGTTGAAACTCAAACTTACGGAGCGATGGAGCAGTATAAGTCCACAACTTCTGAGTACACGCAAAAAATTGAGCAGAATACTAACTCTTTAAAAGAAGAGCTTGAAAACAAAACCCGCGATTTGCAGGAACTTATTAATCAGCGCACAAATGAAATTCAGTCTCTTTCAGAAGATGCGATTGTAGATGCAAAGAGTCGTTTTGAAGATGTCCAGAAAATAATTTCTACAAAAACGGATGAAGTTTCTGGAAACGCTCTTGCTTATGTTGAAGATGCGCAAAAGCAGATTGAAGAAAAAACTGACAGCCTTGTTTTAGATGCGAAAACTGCAATTGAAAAAGTTCAAGAACAGATTTCAAGAACAACAGAAAATGTAAATGAAATTACATTGGCGTTAAAGCAGGATGTGAAAGTTAATTCTGAAAAATTGGAAGCTTTGCAGAATTCTGTTGAAAACCAGTCTTCTGAACTTGAAAAAAAATACAATGGAATATTTTCTTCTATACTTGAAAAAGCAGAAAAAGATGAAAACGATGCTTATGAAAAATTCAGCAGTTTGAGTTCTGCAAATCTTGACAAGTACAAAGGCGATGTTCAAAAGCGCGTGGACGAAATGCATTCCGATATAAAAACTTCCCTTGGTTCTCTTGATGCGCAGACAAAATCGATAAAGGAAAATATTGACGGAACGCTTTCTTCTATTCTTTCCCGCTACGAGCAAATTGAAAATAATGCAAAAGAAATTTCCGAGCGAATTGAAAATGAAAATGAAAGTAATTCTGAAAAGCTCAAGGAATTTTCTTTGTCAATGCAAAATCAGATTGATGAACTTAATGGAAGTTTGCTTTCCTCTACAAAAAATGTTGCCGCTGAATGTGATGCCCGCCAGACAAAATATCTTGAAGCCTTGGACAAGCAGCTCGATGCTTACAAAAAAGAAATGGAGTATAGGTTTAAAAAATTGAATACTGCCGGAGCTGACGTTGACAAACTTGAATCATCTTTAAGAAAACTTATGGATCAAAGCCAGAAAAAAGTCATAGGCGACTTTGAAAAATTTTCTGAAGGCGCGGAAAAAACTCAGGCTGACTTTGAAAAATCAATTGTTGCAAAATATGAAAAACTAAAAGTTGACTTGGATTCTGTTCAGACTTCACTTGATGAAATTAAAAAAGATTCCGTTGCTAAACTTAGCGCAAAAGTCAAAGTGTTCGAAGATTCATTTACAACTGATCTTGCAAAACGTCAGGATGATGTTGTTCTAAAACTTTCTGACTGGAAAAATAAATTTGACGCGCAGTTTTCTGATTTTACAGCTGAGTATGAAGTTAAACGTGCAGCTTTGGAGAAGCAATATGATGATGCTCTTGCAAAACGAATTTCCGACCTTACAAAGAAAACACTTGAACAGGAAAAGAAATTCCAGACAGCGTTGCTTTCCGGTCAGACAACTGTTCAGGAGCAGATTAATACAGTGAATCAGAAAATTCATGATTTTATTGAGCAGTATAGAAACGAAATTCAAAAAACGATTGAAAATGCGGATGAATATTTAAAGACAGAAACTGACAGTTATAATGAGCGCATGAATGGTCAGCTTGATAAAATTGAGAATGATTTGAATTCCAAGTTTGAAAATTTCCGCGAGATTCTTCTTTCAAAGCAGGAATCTCAGTCGGCAACAATCGATGCGGCTGTGCAGGAATTTACAGCTTGGAAAAACAGTCTTAAAGGAAAATACGAGGATGCCTCGCAGCAAATTGAAGATCAGCTCAAGCTTCTTGCCGACACAAATGATCAAAAAATAAATGACTTGCAAAAAGATTTTTCTGTTGCGGCAAATAAAGCTACAGATGTTCTTGATGATTACGATAAAAAGTCCAAGGCGGCTCTTGCTGATTTCCGTGAGCAATATGAAAATATGCTTGCAAATGTAAAGAAATCAACGGCTGACCAGGAAGATTATGCTGACAAAAAAAGCAAGGAACTCAAAAGTAGATTTGACAAGCAGACTGACGAATATATGCGTGTTTACAACAATGCCTTTGATAAAATCGGCGAGGAGGCGAATAAGCTTCAGTTCCAAATTGATGAAATCAACAAAAGCATTGGAACTTTCAAAACTGAAACGGCGGTCTTTGACAAAGCAGATATTTTGAAAAAACAGCTTGAAACTTCTATTGATGATTTAAACAAAAAAATTTCAGCAGTGAAAAATTTTGAAGAAAAACTAAATGACTTGTCTGCTCAGGCGCAGCGTCTTGAAAAGTTCGGCGATGATGTTAATTCACGTTTGAATGCGTATAGCTCGGATAAATCTCGTTTGGACAGCATTGAATATAAATTCAATACGCTTATGAATTTGAGCAGCGGCATGGATTCAAAGATTCAGGAACTCACTTCTATGAGCGATGATATTTTAAATATGCAGGCAAAGGTTGGAAAATTTCAGGACAGCATTTCAAATGTTCAGTCAAAACTTGAGCGTATAGAAAATAAAAAAGAAACTTACGATCGTGTTGCAGAAGAAGTTGACAGCTCTTTTGAAAATATTTCACAGCTTGAAAAACGTCTTGAAGAATGCTCAGGCAAAATTAATTCTCTGCCGGATGAAATCAAGTCAATGCAAAACCATATTGATAAGATTATGAAGAACAGCGGAAAAATTAATGATGCCGTTGATAAAATAACTTCTTTGCAAAGTTTGATTGATGATGCGGAAGAACGTATTGCGAAAATCAAAGATTCGCGTGATGGAATTCTTAACACAGAAGTCAGGCTGCAAAAACTTTATTCTGATGCTGATAGCAAGTTGAAACTTCTTCATGATATTACAGCGAAGGAAGTTGGAAGCAAGCCATCTGCTGTAACTGGTTCAAATATTACTCCGCAGCTAAAATCGAATGTTATTAAGCTGAAAAAAGACGGATGGAAAAATGCTGAAATTGCAAAGCGTTTGAAAATTGAAGAGAATATAGTAAATCTTATTCTTGAAATGGGAACTGACGAGTAAAAAGGGATTCCGCTTTATACGGACTGTTTTTTAATATTTATTATCCAATTTCTTCAATCTGAAGCGTCATGTTGGCAAGTCCGTGGTAGTATTTTACGGACTGGGCGGTGAAGCGGTAGACGCAGTAACCGGGATTCTCCACGCCTTTCGGATAGTACAGTTAAAATTTGTCACGCCAAAGCATTGCCTTAATTGTATCTTGAGAAAATTCTTTATTTACTTCTGAAAATATGACAACAGGCAATAGTTAAAATTATCAAATAGCTGATTATAATAAAAGAAGAATGTTTTCAGAAAACTACTTGAGCGAAAATCAAAGGCTCAAATTGCAGAGGAACTGAACATAATCCCCCATTCTGTAGATAATTATTTTACCCGCATTTTTTAAAGACCAGCTACAAGCGTACACAGAAAATGTTTTCTAAATTCTGAGAATAAGTAGCGGTTTAAATTGCGGTGTTTTGCCTATAAAAAAACGTTGCTCATGAATTTTTCACAATTTTTTATGTGAAATTTCATAATCTTTCTTGTAGGATTTCATGCAAAAATTTCCTTTTCGTAGCATATAATTTCGCTACTGATATAAGTCATGCTGAAAAAATGGAGGCAAAAATAATGAGTATAAATCAAAGTGCATTGTCGGCTCTGCAACAGTCAGTTACAGCATCAAATGCAGAGGCAGGAGCAAAGTCAGCTCTAGCAACTTGGAAAGGAATGTGCGTTAGTTGGGAGCAAGAAACGGCTGATGCAGTGGGAAAGGCTTCGGCAAACTATGCAATAAAATGGAACAATGCGGTAATGCCCGAAATAGAGGCGAAAATTCAAAAATTTCAGGCTGAATATGATGAAAAAAAATCCCAGTATGATGCTGTTAAAGACCAGTATGACGCTGCAGAACAGGCAGTCAGTGATGCTCAAAGAGATATGGATGCCTGCATGGATTATGAGGATAATGAGTGGCATGGAAGTGGCATGTTTAATGGTATGCAAACTGCTGGCGGAAAAGGTGCCGCTCCCCGCCAAAAAATTATTGTAGACCGACTAGGTTATAATGAAGCAAAAAAGCGTGAGGCTATGGCAAAAGCGGAATTAAACCGCTATAAAGGGCAGGTTGACAATTGGAAGAGACAAATGAATGCGGCTGAATCAAGCTTAAAAAAGGCGGAAAAGGAAAAAGAAGTCCTTGCAAATAAAATCGAAAATTTCATTCTTGATGTTTACGAGCTTAATCTCATGAACGAAAGCGTTGAATTCTTGAGCACAATCAAAAATTCCCAGATAACATTGTCGCAGGGTACAAAAGACGAGCTTTTCTCAAGGCTTTTCTTCATTCAGAATGTCTACAGAAAACAGTTTGAAAAATTCGAGGAACTTATAAAGAAAGAAGGCAAAACTTATGAAAAACAACAGTTTGTAAAAACACCTAAAAGCATTTTGTATTCAGCCGCACGCAAAATCAAGGCGAAAAAATTCAAGGGAAAGATTGCCGCTGCTTTGACTTCAAATGATATATATTCCGCAAAACTATCTTATTCAGCAAAGAGCGAATTTATTGTTCCGAAAAAGAAGGTGGAAACAGCAACACAAAAAATACAGGCTCTCTGCAAGAATTTTGTGCTTAGCATAGACCGGAAGAATTTTAAAATAGAAATGAACAAAACTTATGAAAACGATGAAATTGCATCAAATCTTGAGCAGTTTGGTTCACAGTTTGAAGAATATTGTTCCGAATACACAGCCTTGCTCGACGAATTCCATGCAAATAGAGCTTCAAACAGCAAAGTCAAGATTCTGATTGGGAAAATCGGGAACTGGCATTTGAACCACTGGCCTAAACTTTGGTATAAAATTGTTTCTATTCTCTCTGCTGTTCTTGTTGCAGCAGTGCTTGGTTTTGGAATTTTTATAGGAATTGATACGGTAAAACGAAATGACAAATACAAAAAATCATTTGTCGAATGGACTGTTACTAACAATAGTGAAACGAATGAATTCTCTTCGGCAAGTAAAAACTTCAAACTTGAAGAATCATTAATGAGGCATGTTTATATGTATGCCATAGCAGAAAACGAAGTTCAGGACAAAATTCAATCTTGTAAAACGAGAATTGAATCAAATCCTGATAGATGCCTTCCATTCTCTGACGAACTTAACGTCTGGCTCAAGGAAAATCTTTCGGGCTGCCTTGCCGTAGGAAAAACAACAGTGGTTTTTCTTACCATCGACGATTATACTGGCGAAATTACAAAGCGAACTGGAGAGCGAAATTCGCATCATAGATACTATGGTGTTTTTGAGATTGCGACTGCGGATGACGGCTCTATAGTCTCAATTACTGATTTAACTGGTTTAGGATTATATGAACAATACAAGTTACATGCATAAAATGTAAATAACATGACAGGAGTTTTTTTATGTCAGAAAACAATTATGGATATTGCAATTACTGCGGAAAATACAGACCGCTAAAATGGAATGGCGAATACTGCTCAGAAAAATGCTATTGCGAATCAGGACAGAAGAAACAGGACATAATTGATAGTGAAGAACGTTATGAGTTGTGGTATTACAGGGATGATGTGGGCGCATTTATATACCGCTCGATAGTAATGTCCGTCGGCTGGCTAATCTATATGATTGGGGCAAAATGGTTCATGGAGGGCAATCCCGAGAGATTGGAAAGATTTCTTTGGATTTTTCAATTTCCACCGACTGTAATAATTCCTGTGGTTCTTGCCATTGTACAAAATATCATAGTACGAGGCAAAGGAGAAAGTTTCCGTAAGTTCATTAAGAATGGAATTCCAATAGTGCTTTCAATAGCTATTATCATCTACACACATATCCTATAGGTTTTATTCAACGGCCGTAAGTTTTTCTTGCGGTTGTTTTTTTTATATTCAAACTGACATATATTAAAATAGAACAACTTACAGAATGCATAAAAAGGAAAATTTCTAGCTTGAAAGAATCATTTGCAATCAACTCAAAACATAAGCAGAAGCTTGTGAACTGAAATCTCCCAAAAGTATTTTTTATGTCATCTTCGGACTTGACCCTGCAATGTTTTTGAAAGAAAATTGGTTGATAATCCGTGCAAAGAAATTCCCCTGTCAAGCACGGCAATGACTAGTTTAAGCGAGTTCGATAAGCACCGATTCAGCAGTTTGAAAATTCAAGGACAGTTTCCTCATCATTAATGGATGAACCGCCGGATTGTATTTTTGCGTGACTTTTTCCCACAGTTTTTTTGCGCCCAAGTTGTTCCCGTTGAATTTGATTTCCCATTTGCCCGGATGTTTTTTCAAGATAAATTCACTGGCTTTTTGGGCGATGTGCTGCCTGCGGTATGCCGGAAAAACGCAGAATTCCGCAATCACAAAATCCACCTTGTGCCCGATGTACGAGTGCGGATTCAGCATCGAAAACCCTGCCAGATTCTGCCCGCTGTAGATTAAATACGCCTTACGCGCCGGCTCGGTAAAATACGCTTCAAAATATCCGTAGTGATAATTTCCGTTCTCATCCATCTCGTCCGGATAATATTTTGTCATCTCGTACAAATACTTTTGATTGATGTTCCAGAGAAGTTCCTTTTCGTTTTGCGTTACGGGTTTTAGTGTAATCATGGGGAAGTCCTGTTGAAGTCGGATTTTGTATTCCGTAAGTTCTTCTGATTTTGATAGCCTGCCTTTTTACATTCTCATCAAGAGAAATTACATCGCAGTTTTCAATCATTCTTTTGAAAAACATTTCTTCTGTATCTGTTATTTTGGGAAACGAAAGAAGCTCCATTTCGGCTATGACAGAAATTCCGATTGATTTTTCAAGATAAGGAATCATGCAGGCGCTTTTCTTGAAAACATAGAGAAGTGTTCCAAGACTGTTTCATAGGACATGGCTTGCCTCCGTTCTGATTATTATAGCATGATTTTGAAGAAAATGCAGTGATTCATTTCGGCAGGCTCAGAGACCACATTTTCAGCGATGATTTTCTCTACTTACTTGCGACAATCTTTCTGTGCGCCTTCAGTTTTTTTAGCGCCCAGTCGTAGTGGCTGCTGGTCGTGCTGATGAAATATGCGCCGAGGTTCGTTGTTCCAAGAAGTCCGGCATTGAAAGTTTTTCTTTTTTTCAGTTCGGAAGCTGTTGCATCGGCAATATGGATCACAGGAATTTTTATCATTGACTGGATCTGCATATAAACTTTGTGCATTGTGTTGGTGCAGACTAAAATAAAATCTGCTCCTGACATTTCAAGTTTTTTCGCAGCTTCTCCAAGAATGAAAGCGCTTTTTTCCCAATTTCCACAGGACTGACATTTTTCAATTTCATCGAAGTCAACACTGTAAAGAATTATTTTTGCAGAATGAAGTCCACCAAGTTTTGTTTTGATTTCTTCATTTATGATTTTATAATATGGAATTGTACTTTCCCAACTCATTCCACCGATAAGTCCGATTGTTTTCATTTTAACTCTCCAATAAAAATATTTTTATAACTGACGTTATTTTTTTATAGAGTTTATCTTGAAAAGAAAAAACAATCAACCGAAATATTCCGCTGATTGTTTTTTAGATTCAGATAATTTAAATTTTTTTATATTATAAATGTTTTGTTATTCCACTTCTTCAATCTGAAGCGTCATGTTGGCAAGTCCGTGGTAATAGTTTACGCTTTGTGCGGTGAAGCGGTAGACGCAGTAGTCGGGATCATCCACGCCTTTCGGGTAGTACATTTCAAATCCGTCGCGCCAAAGTATTGCCTTTGTTTCGTGGTCAGTACAGACTTCGATTGTGCCGGTGAAGAGTGCGCCCTTGTATTTGTCCTTTGTATCGTCAACATAGTACACGCAGGCCTTGGGATTCGCCCTGAACTGAGCGACTCGCCGTGTGACGACGTTTTTGATAAAAGCGTAGGAGCAAACGGCCCTTGTGAGATTCGGAATGACGACGCATATGCACTAAGACACAATTTGCAAGTATAATCCCGATAAATAACACAATATTCAGGGCAATCAAACCAATTCACACAATGCCGTGTACTCTCTTAAATACAGTCCTCTTCGCATTTCGTCTGTTTCAGTATATGAAGTGTGCTTTGAAAATATGTTTTTAGCGTTATCAACAGAAAGCCATCTTGCTTCCATTCCGACTTTTTGCTCTCTTTCTGTCAGTTTTGTGTTTGTAGTTTCTTTCACCTTGCAGATAAAATATTTGTTAATCAATTTCCAATTTTCGTAATATTCATCTATTTCAAGCAGACATTCAGAAGCGTTTACCAAAATTCCGGTTTCTTCCGCAACTTCGCGAATGCAGCAGTCCGCTTCGTTTTCGTTTTCTTCTAATCCGCCTCCGGGAATCATCCATTGCCCGGTTACACTTTCGTATGAAAGCAGGATTTCTGAATTTTCAATTACGATTCCTCTGCAGGCGGTTCTGGTTTTATTCCATTTGCCCAAATAATTATCACCAACAATATCAATAATTTTCATCTGCTTTATCCTTCTTTTTATTCATCAATATATGACCCTTTTGTCGCAAATAAAACACATTTTTTCACATTTTCCTTGATTTTCTTTTGGGCGTTACCCTCACTTTGTTTTGGCAAGCTCAACAACCGTTCGGGTCGTGATTTTCCATTTCCTTAATCGCCTCCTGAATCAGGGCGGTGATTGCTTCAATGTCTTCGAGTTTTCCCAATCTGTATTTTATGCCGTCAATGCCTGAATCCGTGTTTTTCTTTGATTTTAGTTCGTCTTTCATTTCTGAAATGTTTCCTTTTTGTTCATGAAGATTTATTGAAGTAAAAAATTCTGATTCGCCAAGCCGAGTATATCACATCCGGCACAGCGGATAAACAAAACTCCTAAACTGAAATTCATCGTTCGCTCATATATTTTTTTATTTCATCGGAAGTCAGTTTTCGCACTTGTGTGTGCGGATATTCTTTGTATTCTTCAACGCTGAAAACAGGGGACATTTGTCTGCATTTTTTGTCCTTGTTCTTTTTGAGGAAGAGTTCCAGATCTTCGCTTGCGGCGAAAATTTTATAAGATAGCCTAGCTTTGCTGTTTTCAATCTCGTAAATGCCGCATGAGCTTTTTGTTGTGAAGTCGGCTGTCCGCAAATAAAGTTTTGCGATTTCCAATGACTTGAAGGGAAAATTCCATCTTTGCAGGACTCTTTTCGGGTCGCATTCAATGCAGATGCAGCGTCCGCAAGTTCCGCAGATATATTGAGTGTGGTTTTCCAGACAGTCCAAGGGATTCAGCAGCGGAGTAATTCTGTTTTCGTCTGAGTAACATTCTTCGCACATTTTTTTGCTCCTTTTTAGATTTTAACTTCTCCCTTCATTTTATTCCATTTCTCTACAATGATTTGAGCGTTGCTTTCGAGGCTTCTGCCTCCGTCCAGCTCGATTTTTACGCACGGAAGACTTTTCATCCATTCTTTCTGTTCGCCAAGATTCGGAGAGCTGTCGCTTTCGTATCTTCGGTTGCTTTCCAGAAATTTTTGGTGGCTTTCGTACAAATCTCCGCCTTCAAGTATTCTTTTGCCGAACCGTTCCATTGCCCTTTTGTGGACGCGCCGCAAACGGATTTCAGGCTCGGCGTAAAGAAAGACCATCATCTCAAAATTGTCGTCGAACGCCTGATGAAAGGAGCTCATCGAGCCTGCCATCACAAAATGCTCATAAGGCTCAATGCCGCTTTTCAGCAATCTTATCTTTTCCGCCTTTGAATACATCTGAGTGTATGGCGCGCTCGTGTCTTTCTTCCAAATATAATCGTCCACATCAAAATACGGAAAGCCCAGTTTTTCCGCGACGATTTTCCCAAGCGAGCTTTTTCCGCTTCCGGACGGCCCTGCAATCATTATTCCTGTTGACATTGTCTACATTCCGCCTAAAAATCCCATTATTATTCCGCCTATAACAAGCGACCCGATTTGCCCTGAAACGTTCGCGCTAACCGCGTGCATAAGGATAAAGTTCTGGTTGTCTTCCTCAAGGGCAAGCTTCTGCACCACGCGGCTTGCCATAGGAAACGCAGAGATTCCGCACGCGCCGATCATCGGATTCAGCTTGTTTCCTTTTTTGCGGAACAAGTTCAGGAATTTCGCGAACAGGATTCCGCAGACTGTGTCGCCTGCGAATGCAATCAGCCCCAAAAGCATAATCAGGAGCGTCTGAACGTTAAGGAAATTCTGCGCCGTCATGCTCGCTCCTACGCTGATTCCCAGAAGCAAAGTCACAATGTTTGAAAGCTCGTTCTGCGCCGCCGACGAAAGTTTTTCAAGAACACCGCACTCGCGGATTAAATTTCCGAACATCAGAAAACCGATTAAAGCCGCCGCGTCTGGAATCAGAATGCTTACCGCAACCGTAACCGCCACCGGAAAAACGACCATCACCCAATGCGGAATGTTCTTGTTCTTCGCCTGAATTCTAGTCGTGCGCTCCTTTTTTGTTGTAAGAAGCTTGATTACAGGAGGCATTATAATAGGAACAAGGCTCATGTACGAATAGGCGACAACCGTAATCTGTCCCAAAAGATTTTTTGCGAAACGGCTTGCCACAACAATCGCGGTAGGACCGTCCGCCGCGCCAATAACGCCGATGCTCAGCGCTTCGTTTATGCTGAAGCCGAATCCCCAGTATGCGACCGCCGCCGCAATAAAAATCCCGAAATGCGCCACAATCCCGAAAACTAAAAGCCACGGACGTTCAAGCAACGGCTTAAAGTCAATCATCGCGCCGACGCCCACAAAAATCAGCAACGGAAAAAGTTCCGTCATAATTCCGCAGTCAAAAAGAATCTGAAGCGCGCCGGGATGCTCAGCCGTTCCAAGGACAACCGCCAGCGGAAGATTCACCAGAATCGCGCCAAAACCAATCGGCAAGAGCAGCATCGGCTCGTACTTTTTGTAGACCGCAAGAAAAATTAGCAGCGCGCCTATCGCAATCATCGCAAAATTCTGCCAGGTCATCGCCCCGATTCCGCTAAAAAAATAATCCAAAATCCGTTCCATTTCAAAACCTCCGTCTTTAAAATCCGCCGCCGCAAAAAAAAGACCCTTTGCCCGGTCACCCTGAAACAAACAGGATAATCAGGCAAAAGGTCTTGTTTCTCCGGTCAAGCCGAAGCCTAAGAACCAGACTCAAAGAGCCGGCTGTTGATTCTTAAGGAAGTAACTACTCCCCCTTTGCTTTTTGCAGTATGCACGGAAAAGGGGAGCAGTGTCAATAGCAAAAGTTAAAATTTAAAGTCCGACATTTTTTCGCTTAATGACTTTACATTTGCAGAATTTTCCAGAACGTGTTCTTTTGAATCCGCCAAAGTTTCTGTAACTTTTTGAACAGATTCGTTAATCGAATTTACTTTTGTGTTTGTTTCTGAAGTAACTTTGTTCAGGTTTTTCATTTCAATTGAAATCTGCTCGCCGCCTTTCAGCATTTCCGCCGCGCCGTCCTTTACAGTTGTTGTTGATTCTGTCAACCGGCTGATTCCTTCAAGAATCTGCTTGTTGCCTTCAGTCTGTTCTGTCATTGCGTTGGAAATTATAAGCTCCTCGTTCTGAACTTTCTTTATGAGAGAATAAATATTGTTGAACTGAACAGAAACGTCACTTGCGTTTGTGGCAACCGAATTGATTGATTCAGAAAGACTTCGCAGGTTTGTTTCAATGGATTTTGCGCGCTCATTGCTCTGCTCGGCAAGCTTTCTGATTTCGTCCGCAACAACGGAGAATCCTTTTCCGAATTCACCGGCATGGGCAGCTTCAATCGCCGCGTTCATGGAAAGAAGGTTTGTCTGGCTTGCAATGTCCTGGATGACTTTGCTTGCGTCCATAAGCAATGTTGATTTTTCCAGAACTTCTTCGGAAAGCTCGCTTGCAATGTGGACTTTTTTCATTCCGGCTTCGGATGCGCTTTCAAGCTCCTGGACTGTGCCGTTGTTTTTCTTAAGACTTGAAGTTACACCGTTTACGTTCGCAACCATCTGCTCGATCGCGGCCGACGACTGGTCAATTGCAGATGTCTGCTTTTCAATTTCATTGTTCAAATGACGGATGTGCTTGATGATTTCTTCAACTGTCGCGCTCGTCTCTTCAACAGAAGCAACCTGATTTATCATTTCATTTTTTACAGAATTTGAAATGCTCTTTACGTTTGCGATTTCTGAAATTGACTGGTCAACGTGCTCAGAAACTTCAGATGAAACAGACAGCGTGGAATTTACGTCCTTGCTGATTTCCTGAAAAATCGTTCTTATGATTCTGTATGCGTTGTTCAAGTCGTTTATGATGATTCCGAAGTCGTTTCTTGTAACAACCTGCGCATGTTTTATCGCGTAGTTTTTTTCGGCAAGCGCGCCCAAAATAGCTTTTTCCTGCTGAAGGTTGTTCTTTATGTCGTAAGCGGTAACTGAAGTTGTAAGTCCTACTGAAATAAAACTGAATACCGCCGCTGGAAAAATAACTTTCAGAACGCCGGAAACCGAAGAGTCGGATGCAACACTGGGAACCCAAAAAGATGCCGTGATAATTAGAAAGCAGCCCAAAAGATTTACAAGCGTCATCAAGATGATTCGCTCGCGGTTTGATGAAGTTACAACGGATTTATCAAACGGAAGCCAGTGCAGGAAGTGCTCGAAGCGGCTGTTGAAAACTGTGTAAAAGCTGATTCCGTAGAGAAGCATAAAGCCTGTGCAGATAAGAATGATTGAAAGATACGGAGAACTTCCTTCAAATGCTGCAAACTGCGTGTCTTTTAAATGAATCACAAAGCAGGCAAGAAAAGGTATTGCAATTCCCAAAACTAAATTTATTGCAAAAATTATTTTTCCGGAATATTTCAATAGAAGATTTATTTTCCTAATGACTTCATCTGTTCCATCATAAGTTTCTATATTTTTCCGAAGAAACCTGTAAAAAGCAAACGGGCACAAAACCGCAATCACGTATGCAAGAATAGTGTAAGGTGAAAGCAGGATGGTAATAAATTCATCAATTGTGGCAATTCCAGTAATACATAAGTAAATTGGAGCCAGCAAGAATGGTGAAAACGAAGATAAAAGCAGCAGAAAAGGAAGCTTTACATAAAATAATTTTCTGTCAGTTTCTGAAAGTTTTTGTTCCATAAAAAATATTCCTCACAAACAGTATATTTTTATAATAAATCTGTATCAAGTAAAATTTAAATTTTTTACAAAAATAAATATAAAACTAACAATGCGGAAAAAGCATATCTGTTTTCTTCGGACTTTAATAAAATCCAACTAAAACGAGGTGCACAATGAAAAAATCAATTCTTCTTTCTATTCGGATTTTTTACAGATTGCTGGATTTTCCGTTTGGCGATAAAAAGTCGGAGCAAGCCCGATAATGACAGTAAAATATAAAAGTTTACATTCGCCTTGTTATTATTGATTTACAGTTCCGCGACTTTACAGAATCGAAACTAGAATTATACAAATTAAATACTTGTCGGTATTTTTGTATTTTCAGCTTCTTTTTGTTTTCTTTCTATTTCTTTCTGAAGCTTTTCTTCTTCACGCATTTGTTCTCTAATCAGACGTTGCTCTTCTTTTTCCTTGTGTAGTTTTTCTTGATATTCATAGGACAATCTTAATTCTTTTAATTTTAACTCTTTATACTTTTTTGTAATTTCAGTAGTACTACATCTTTATATTTTGCTTGAAGTTTCAAGTATTCATTTTTTATGAAATTTCTGTTTTTAAGCAGTACAAAAAAAACTAACAATAATAACTATGTTTGAATATGCTTGTTATATGAATAATGTATGTGGAATAAAATTTTCAGGATTTGAATGAATATATTTTTAGAGATGTTTTTGGGGGTATTTTGCTGCATTATTTTCCTATGCCACAAAGTATGTTATAATTTGTTTGTAGGAATTGCTTATGTCAAACCAAGACATTATCTTACAATTTAAAAATAGCAGGGAGGAAAATATGCGAAAAGAATTTTGCGAAAAAGACGGAATACTCATAACTTATACGAATGATAATGTTTGCTTTGAAGACACAAAGACTGCGGAATCTATTTTGCTTTCAAATGACGGAAAAATTTTTCATTCAAACTTTGACGATAAAAAAAATCAGTTCTATATAGAATATTTGAAGCAAATTTATCCTGCGATTACAACTTATAGAACGTTGGATTCTGTGGAGACTGCGTAAATGCCGGTAATATATCGAGTTCATCTACTGTTTTACTGACAATTCTTACAAAATGATTCTGCGGAACCAGCTCATCCAGACTTGGTGGCAGGAGCCACTGCCCGCCCTGGTTATATGGTTTGTATGTGATTTTATCGCTTACGCCTCTGCTCATATTTAAATTTTAGCAGATTTGAATTCTCTTGTAAATTTAAAATAATTAGGGCTGCCCATTTCTTTTTGGACAGCCCCCTTGTTTTTCACAAAAAATGACGGAATAAGCGTGTAGATAGTTAAAGAATAAAATTAGCGAAGAAACAGAAATGAAAATACCATATGTAAAATTATCCATTGAGCTATAAGAAAAAAGTGAACCAGAATATAAGAAAGAAACTAGAGACATACAAAGATACGCAGGAAGACACCCATGGGAACGGCATGTACAGCCACAGCCAGAAGGCGTTCCATGGGGATAGTCCGTTCACGCTGGGGATAGTGGCGGACAACAGAGACCCTGAATGCCTCGGCAGGGTGAGGGTACAGCTGGACCTGCTGTCACCCGGATGTGTAAGCCCATGGTACCAGATGAGCGGCAGGTGGACTGGCGGCGGACATGGCTTCTGGACGCTTCCTGACATAGGAACGCAGGTGCTTGTGGCGTTTCCAGCCGGAGACAAAAGCCATGGCATAGTGCTTGGCTGCCTGTATGACGAGAAGCACCTTCCACCAAAGACAAGCCCGGAAAAGAAAGCGGACAGCATGCTGTACCAGACAAGAAACCACCGCATAGAGATAACAGACGATGCGGGCAAGGAAGGAATAAGCATAGAAAGCGCGGCTGGAAAAATGCGCTGTGTTCTGGACAAGAAGAATGGAATCCAGATAGCGAACGAGCTTGGGGACATAAAAATAAACTGCAGAAAGCTCAAGACCGCATCCGGCAAGAATGTAGGACTGAACGGAAATAAAAAGGTGGCTGTCTCCTGCGACGGCACAACAGGAGCAAGCAGCAGCAAGGGCATAAAAATAACATGCGACAAGGATGTCGGCATAGAAGGAAAGAACATAAAGCTGAACGGAAGCAGCGGCGTGTGCGTGGAAGGAAAGCAGATGGCGGCGCAGGACGACAGGGTTATGGGCATGGACGTGCACATAATGGTGATACCGTCCGGCCCCAGCACCACAACAGTTCCGCTGCCACACCCATTCATAGGAAAGCTTGATGACGGACTTTCTGACGATGTTAGCATAGACAATATGTCTCGCCGTTTATGTTCTTTTAATTGCAACAATATCAATCAATAGACTCAAATATTATAACTAGTAGAATTGAAATATATGCACCAGAAAAGGCATCAATGACTGCAGATGAAAAATTAGTTTTAGCTATGACTTTATTTTATGCATTTCTTCTTATAGTGTTGATTTCCGGCCAGGAAATTAGAAAGTCCCTTTGTAATATTTTCTTATTTGACTAAGCGCCTTTACTCCGATTTTTGGATTTTTTTCTATGAGCTTTTGGAACACGGAGTAATGGATTTTTATGACTTTTGATTTTCCAATTGAAACTGCGTCTTCCTGCCGGTGCTTTTTTAAAAGACATTCGCCTTCGCCAAAAAATGTGCCTTGATTTAAAACCTGCCCTTCATTTTTGTGTATAAGCAAAATGCTTCCGCTCGCAATGTAAAAACAGAATTCGCTTTTTGAATTTTTTCTGTAAACAAAATTTCCGTCGTTGAAATTTAATGCGTGTGAATCTTTTTTAAGAAGAAAATACGGATTTATAAAAAGAAACCGTTTTATATTTGAAAAGAATTTTCCGTCTTGTTTTTCAGGCAGAAGATAAAGCTCGCACAAAAGCAACGTTTCAAAAAACTGATAGACATAAAGCCACTGAGCAAAAAAGAAAAAAATTATAAAGAAAAAAAACACGCCCATGAGCATTACAATAATGTTGCTTAAAACTCCGTAGACCAGGTTGTAGCGGTTTATGTTTACAAACAGATGAAAGGCCTTTGTGAGAATCCAAAACGAAGCGCAGGTTCCTGCTGAAGACAAAATGCTTATTCCCCAGGACGGATTTGTTCTGCTTCCGAATTTATACGTGAACGCCGTTGCTGCAAATAAAATTATAAACGGAACAAAACCAGCCGCAGTTTTTGAAATCAGATCTGCAATGTGGTTCAGCGGCTCAAGAATTCCGTAGAACCTTGGAACAAGCACGATTGTCTTTAAGCTGATTGCTATGAAAATTATCAGTGAAAATAAAATTACAAAAAGAGCTTCACCAATGAAAACAAGAAACATATTTTTTACAGGACGCGAGTTTGCATCTTTTCCAAAAATTCTTTTCAGTCCGACAATCACAGAACTGAAAAATCTTCTTGACATCCACACAACAGCCGCAATGATTACAACTTCAAAATTTGTAACAAGCTTAAGCGACTTCGGAAGCGAATCTTCTATGCTTATAATCTGGCTTGAAAACGGACTTGAAGAAATAAGCGCGGAAACAGTTTCCGGGGAAGCGTGCAAAACCCTGAGAAGCACAACGCAGATTATCATGCTGATTGGAACAACCGAAAGTAAAAATCCAAATGCGCAGGCAGAAGCGGAAGAAATCAAGTCATTTGAAAAAAACAAACTTGAGCTTAAGTAAAGCGACTGCACAATGCTGAACAGAGAAATTTTTTTTAGCTGTTTTTTGCAAAAAGTCATGAAAAATTGTGTCCGGGCTGGCTTGAAAAAGTTGAAGGCTTAGACTTGGATTTTGTCTTTGCTGCAAAGTTGTAGTAGTCCATCTGTGCATAGTCAGTGTCATCCTTGCGTTCTTCGTTTATGGAAAGAATCATTTTGTCTTCAATCGTTTTAAAAACATACCGGCGGATTTCGTCTTTTACCGCTGCAGAAGTTTGTGGCGCAAGAAGAAGAACCCATATTGTTCCTTGCTCTGTTTTTTTTACGGCGAAAACAACGGCTTCTGTTACAACCTGCTTTGTTCCAAGCCTAAGTGTTACATCCTGCAATATGTAGTTTTTTGCAATTATAAGGCTTTCAAGTCCGGCGGGAATTTTTACAGCCATTCCCACAGAACTTAAATCAAAAAGCTTGAGCTGGTGCATTTTGCTTCCGTGGTTCCAGAATAAAGCGGCGTCCTTGTCGTGCATTAAATTTGCCCGTATATATTGCCGTCTTCCTTTTGCGTTTGTCTTGGTAAGAATATTTTGTATGCGCTCGGAAACTTTTTCTATTCCATCTGAAAAATCGATTACGCTGTTTTCTGAATCTGAAAATTTTGAGAATAACTCAATTTCGTTTGGCTTTATTTTTTCGGAAATGACGGTTGCCTGAATTGTCTTGAGGCTTTCTTCTTTGTCGAAACTTCGCAGAAAATTGAACCAGGCGCCTATTGAAAGCTGCGCGTCAATGTTTATAAAAAGAACAGAATCTGGATTTTTCCGCAGAAGATTTTTTGCGTCCCTGAAACTTTCGATAATGTATACTTCATATTCTTTTTTTCTTAGGCTGCTTATTATATCTTTTTTTATTGCATAAGCAGGATTCAAGAAGAATATTTTTCTACCGTACATATCGAAGTCTGTCTGTTCTGCCATTGATTTTATCCTAGCTAGATATTATAAGCCTGCTTGCTGAATTTTGCAAATTAGAAAATAAATTTGCCATACTGAACAAAATGCGCAGTATGGCTTTGTTGTGTGCAAACTTATGTCTTGCCTTAAATTCTTTTAGAAATCAGCGAGCTTAGGCGCGCGTGGATATGGAATTACATCGCGGATGTTTTCCATTCCGGTAATGTAACGGATAAGGCGTTCAAAGCCAAGTCCGAATCCTGAGTGCGGAACAGTTCCGAACCGGCGCAAGTCAAGATACCACTGGTAGTTTGACATATCCATCTTGCGTTCCTCGCACGCTTTAAGCAGTTTCTCGTAGTTTTCCTCGCGCTCGGAGCCGCCGATCAGTTCACCGATTCCAGGAACAAGAACATCGACCGCCTTTACGGTTTTTCCGTCATCATTCTGCTTCATATAGAAAGATTTTATTTCTTTTGGATAGTTGAAAACCATTACCGGACAGCCGAAAATCTTTTCTGTAAGATAGCGTTCGTGTTCTGTCGCGATGTCGCAGCCCCAGTACGGCTTGAATTCAAATTTCGCTCCGTTCTTTTCAGCTTCTTCAAGCTTTGCGATTGCGTCTGTGTAGGCAATCCGCACGAATTTTGCCTTTGCGACTTTTTCAAGGCTTTCAATAAGGCCTGGCTGAATGCGTTTGTCGAAAAATTCCAGGTCTGAGCGGCATTTTGCCAAAGCCCAGTTCAAAAGATATTTTACAAAATCTTCCTGAATATCCATGTCGTCATCAAGGTCAAAGAACGCCATTTCCGGCTCAATCATCCAGAATTCCGCCAAGTGCCGCGGAGTGTTTGAATTTTCCGCGCGGAAAGTCGGTCCGAATGTATAAACGCGGCTTAGAGCGGTTGCCATTGTTTCTGCCTCAAGCTGGCCGGAAACTGTGAGCGACGCCTTTTTGCCGAAGAAATCTTTTGAATAGTCAACAATCTTGTGCGCGTCCTCGATTTTCATTCCACCGGCACCGGCTTTTACGCCAAGCTCGGCAATTTTTTCCATTGAAAGAGTTGTAACCTGGAACATTTCGCCTGCGCCTTCACAGTCAGAGCAAGTGATTTCCGGAGCGTTGATGTACTGAAATCCGCGTTCCTGAAAGAACGAGTGGACAGCAAATGCCATCTGGTTTCTTACGCGGTAAACAGCGCCGAATGTGTTTGTGCGCGCGCGGAGATGAGCGTTTGTGCGAAGGTATTCCATGCTCATCTTGTTTTTCTGCAGCGGATATTCTTCCGGATTGCAAGTTCCCAGCGTTTTTAAAGATTCAAGGGTAACTTCCACAGCCTGGCCGCTTGCCGGCGAGGAAATCAAAAGCCCTTCCGCGCGGACAGAAGCCCCGGTGTTCAATTTTTTTAATTCTTCTTCTATATTATTTACATTTGCATTTGGAGAAGGTGAATTTCTGTCAAAGGTAAGCTGAATGTTAGCAAAACAGCTTCCGTCATTTACCTGGATGAAAACAAGATTTTTAGAATCGCGAACGGAACGAATCCAGCCGCAAACTGTAACTTTCTGACTTTCCGGTTTTGAGGAAAGCAAGTCTTTTATTAATGTAGGTACCATAATTTTACAGTTTAATGAATTGAGTTTATATGGTCAATTAATGTTTTTTAGCCGTGTTTTTTAAGCGGAATAAAGTTCCTGCTCTAAGCGGAAAGAGATTCCTGTTCTAAGCGGAAGGCTGTTCCTGTTTGAACAAAATAGGAATTCCTGCTTTAACAGGAGCACTTTGTTTACTTTAGTAGGAATGTCTACAATTTCACACTGTATATAAATTTATACAGATAATTTTTTGTTTATCTGTCTACTTTTTTGCAATTTGCTTGCTTCTTTATATTTTATTTTTTGAATTAATAAAATTTTCTGATTTTTATTAGGATTTTATTTCCTTAAATTATAAGAAAATACGCATTGATTTCAAGAAAGATGCTGATTTTTGTCTGTACTTTTCTTAACTTGGCACAATATATGCTAATATATCATGGGATTAAAAAAAGTTATGGAGTTTGTTATGGAAATTGATGTTGCAAAGGGATACCTGAATTCATTAAAAAAATATCCTCTGCTTTCCGCTGATGAAGAAATCGCGCTTGCAAAAAGAATCAAGTCTGGAGACAAGGAAGCATTCAACCTGCTTGTTAATTCCAATCTTAGGCTTGTTGTAAGTGTTGCAGGAAGATTCAACAAAGGTGCGTTTTGCATTATGGATTTGATTCAGGAAGGAAATCTTGGGCTTATGGTTGCTGCCAAAAAATTCGATCCGGCGTTTGGAACAAGATTTTCAACTTATGCATACAGATGGATTGTACAGCGCATTATGAAATTCATCAGTGCCAACAGTTCTCCGATTTTGCTTCCGGTGCATAGGGAAACTCTTTTGCGACGTATTCAGAAGTTTCAGAATATTTTCTTTCAGCAGAACGGAAGAGAAGCCACGGTCAAGGAACTTGCGCTTTTTGCAGGAATTTCAGAAGAGAGGTTGAATGATGTTCTTGAAACTTCTTATACAGTTGCGTCTCTTGATACTGAAGTTGCTGATGAAGGAAAAACAGTTTCGCTAGGCGATATTATCCCGGACACAGCGTTTTCCCCGGAAGAGCTTGCAATCAGAGAGGATTCTAAAAGCTGTGTTAATTTTTTTATGGATTCTTTAACAGGAATAGAAAAGAGTGTTTTGCGGCATCGTTACAATTTTGACTATGACTTGCATTCAAAAAGTTTGCGTGAAGTCGGTAGAATTGTAGGATTGAGCCAAGAGGCAGTGCGCCAGGCTGAACTCCGCGCCAAAAAACATCTTAAATCTGCAATGGAGAGTGTTTTTGCTGTTTAGGGCATTTTAGTCAGTTCTTAGTCTCCTTTTACTGTCAATTCCTCTTGTGCAGATTGAGGGGCTTCGGTTGTGAATTTTATTCAGCGCCGAAGCCTCTGTTTTTTTTGCATTTTTTACTGAAAAATCAAGAGAAATTTTCTTCTAATTTCCCTTGATTTCTGCTAATCGTAAATCGAATTCCTGTTTTTATAGAGTTTGTTGTTTTATTTTATTTTTATAGGTTCGGAGTCTATAGATGCTGTTCTCCACATAAAATTTTCTTGACCTTCCATTTCAAGTTCAAAACTGTATGTATATTGTTGATAGCTGAATTTTTATTGAAACTTTATATTTTATTCAGCTATTTCAAAAGTTTATTCAAAGAAGTATGATGTGCTTATGAAAATGATTCTTACTGGCACTGGAACAAGCCACGGAATCCCTGTGATTGGATGCGGATGCAATGTGTGCCGTTCAAGTGATCCGAGGGACAACCGGCTAAGATGCAGCGCGTTTCTTGAAAGTCCTGTAAATATTCTTGTGGATGTCGGGCCGGAATTTAGAATTCAGGCGTTGAAATATAAAATTAACAAACTTGACGCGGTTTTTATAACGCACAGCCATGCGGATCATCTTCATGGAATTGACGACTTGCGCGTTTTTAGCCACACAAAGGCTCTTGATCCGGCGCATCCGGACAACAAGGAAACTGAAGGCGAAGGTCTTAGAATTTACACGACAACTCACGCGGAGCATGATATTCGGCACAGGTTCGACTACATTTTTACTCCGATGAAAGAGGGCGGCGGAAAGCCCAAGATTCAGATTATGAGCGCGGAAAATATCAGCGAAAAAAATCCGCTTTTTATAAACGGAATTGAAATTCTGCCTGTAATGCTCAAGCACGGACATTTAGATGACATGGGACTTTTGTTCAGCGAGGAAGGGAAGGACGGAAAAAAGCACAGCATCGCCTACCTTACGGATTGCAGCTTTGTGCCGGAAAATTCAATTGAGCTTGTAAAAAACAACTCAGGAATTCTTGAGCATCTTGTAATCGACGGATTGCGGCTGGAACCTCATTCGACACATTTTTCATTTGAACAGGCACTTGAGGTGGCGCAAAAAATGAATCCGCGAAACGTTTATTTGACTCACATAACGCATAACATGAGCCACGTTCAAATAGAAGATTATGTAAAAAGCATTTTGTGGAAGTTTCCTCTGCTGAAAAAAAACGCAGAAAACGGATTTTATATAGGACCAGCCTACGATGGCCTTGAGCTTGTGTGCTAACCTTGCATTTTTTGCATGAAAAAATTCCCTGGCTGGTTTTGTTTTGCAAAGTCAGTCAGGGAATGATAGATTTTGTTTATTTTACTTTTATAATATCTGAATCCAAGATTGCGGTTCTCCAGACGTAGCGTTCTGGGTTTTCCATTTCATTAACTTCAAAAGTGTATGCGTACTGCGCAAAAAGATAAGATTTGTTTGTGCTTTTAAGGAAATGGCTAAAACCTGTTGCAAGAAGTTCTTGGCACTCTTTTGTTGCTTCTTCATCTATTTTCCAGTTCTTGCCGTCTTCTGATGTTAAGATTTTACTATCTTCTTCATAATAAACAGGAGAGTTTGGATTAGTATAGTCTTTTGCGTTATAAAGTTTGCTGGAAGATACTGTGTCTGATTTTTTTCCAAAGTAATTTCCAAACCAAATTGCGTCATTGTTCCAGTCTGTTTCTGTGCTGGAGTTTTTTGCATAGTAGCCGATTCTTGTTTTCACATTGTCTCCTTCCGGCGGAATAACATTTAAAACTTTTACAGTTGGCTTTGTTCCATCGTAAGATAAGTCTATGTGGCGGCTTGTTAAATTTGAATAGTCGATGTCGCCGATTCCGTCTGTGGCGGTGATTATAATAATTTCTTCTGGCAAGGTTGTTGTTACGTTATTTATGGTAGTAGTTTCAATTCCTATGTTGAACTTGTATTTTTCGCCCGGCTCGCAAAGCGGATAAACAAATTTATATGTCTGTCCTTTGTATTGCCATGCGTCTTGTAATTCACATCTTGTTGTCCAAAAATCTTCCATGCCTTCGATGTCTTCAAGTCTTCTGATTTCAAGGTAAGTTGCATCGCTTGGAAGTTTAATTTCAAACTGGATTCCGCCTGAAACTGCTGTGGCTTTTACGTGAGCTGTTTGTGTTATTTCGGCTGCGTTTTCAATTGAGCGGCTTGAATTGTGCACAACGCCGTTTTTCTTGATTCTAAGGTCAAGGACTCTTGAGCTTGTGTCAGTTGTTGTGCTTTCCGTGCCGTTTGTTGTGTTCTCTGTGCCGTTTGAATCTGAACTGCTTGAGCCGTCAGAACAGCTTGTAAAGCAAATTGCGCAAATCAATGCGATTCCAAAAATAAAGTTTCTAATTTTCATCATAAAATACCTCAAGGTCATTGTACCCCCCCCGAGTTTTGTCAAGGGCTCGGCTATGAAATTAGAAACTATTTGCGTTTAAAACAAAAAAGACTGCCAGGTTTTGGCAGCCTTCTTCAAATTCTAGCTTTTAAGGTTAAAACTATTCAGCTTTGTTTGCGCCTGCGTTTGCAGGAGTTACATTGATTTTCTTTGTAATGAATCCAGAGCGGAGACACTGAGTGCAAATTTTGATTGTTCTTGTTGTTCCGTCGATTTCTGTCTTAATCTTCAAAAGATTTGGCTTCCACTGACGGCGTGTATGATTGTATGATTTGCTTACTCTGTTACCGTGCATTGAATGTTTTCCGCAGACATCACATGATCTTGACATATCTCGTACCTACCTAAAAATTTGTTCCTAACAGTGCAAATATGATATAGAAAAAACATAGTTGTGTCAATGATTATATCAAATCCGCAGCTAGAACTGATTTCCGTTGAGAAGCATCTCCGCTTGTTTGCGTGCGTTCTCAAGTAAAGCATCTAAATCTTCATCGGTTAAAGCATTATCGGTTTGACTTGAATCCGACTTCGCATTTTTTTTGCTTGACTTCGGATTCGAATTTTTCTGTGTCGTATCCATCCAGTCCTTTAAGCCTGTGTGCTCAACTTGGTAAATGAACGTTACAATCTGGCCTTTTGTGCAGACTGATTCAGGTTCGAATGTGGTTTTTGTGGTTGGTTTTGCAATTGCGCCGTAGTATGCCCAGGAAACTGGTTGCTGGTATTTTGACGAGCGCGGAACATCGGTAAAGTTATCAATTGCAATCATCGACATTGAGCCTGAGCATTTCCATAAGATTTCAAGCGCATCGCCACGTGTGCAAGGAGCGTTTCCGTTGAATGTTTTTCCCTCTAAAAATCCTTTTTGGTAAGCCCAGAGTGCCGCGTTGTAGAAAGAATCGCTTGGCCTTACATCTTTGAACGGATTTTTGCCTGAAACTTTTGGAGACCCTTGCCAGCGGTAAATGTATTCTACAACTTGTCCTCTTGTGCATGGATCGTTTGGAGAGAATGTTGTTTTTGACGAAGGCTTTGCGATTCCTTTTTCGACTGCCCAAGGAACAGAGCGTGCAAAGTCATCGCTTGACTTTACATCTGTAAATCCTGCAATTTGTGTTGCTTCTTCCGGCTCGCTTGGTTTTATTCCGAGTTTGTCTTCTGGAATTGCCTTAAGTATTTTTCTTCCGAGCGTTGGAGAATCTATCCAGTTGCCGCCATGAACAACTTTTATTCCGTTGTCGTGAACATATTTTTTTCCGTAGTTAAAAATTTTGCAGATTGGAATAGCGATGTCGGCTTTTATTATCTGGTGAGGTTCTTTGTTCGGATTAAGCTCGTCAATTTCAAGAGTTCCCGCGTTGTAGCAGTCGCTTACGTAGCAGTCAGTTCCTGTGAAGCCCATAATGCCTGCGACGTAAGTTCCACGGATTGTTCCGATGTTGTAGCAGCTTGTTATGTTTGTTGCGGTTTCTGGCGGAAGATTGTAAATGTTTTCCGGGGCGTCGCTTATTCCGACCCTCGCAACGATTCCAGCAGAAAGAGCCGCAAGTCCCCAGTTTGCATACGGAACTGAAATTTCGCCTGAGTTCATGCAACCGGTTATTTTGCTGTATTCCGCCCGCCTTGCGATTCCTCCTGCTATAACCATCCTCTTGCTTCCGCGTTGCGTGTCTATATAGTCCGTGTCGCTTGTTGTGATTATTAGAGGAGAAGTGTTGTAGCAGTTTATGACTTTTGTGTGGTCAATTGAAGAAAGCAGTCCGCCTGCGTAAATGAACAGACTGTTTTCCTGCTCGTCGGCGCGGCTTGCGTGGATTTTGATTTTTCCGCCTGATGAATAGCAGTTTTCAAATGTTCTGCTTGATGCGTTTCGTTTGGTGAAAGAGCCGCCGCATTGAGCGTGCATCCGTTTTTTAGCTTTGTGTAGCTCACATCGATTGTATAGTTTATGATTCCGAGGTCTTTTACAAAGTTGTTTTGCGCTTGTCTGAAATCTTTTGGTCTAATCATTTCGGCGAAAAGCGCGTAGGAACGTTCCGCAAAGTCTTCTCCCATAAAGATGTCGTCGCTGTGGTCGATTATTGTCATTCCTGAAATTACGTGGTGGTTTCCGTCTAGTGAGCCTGAAAATTTTCCGCTTCCCTTATCCGCCGCCTGGAATCCTTGTCCGCCGTGGCTTCCGCCATAAGACGGAGTTCCGCCGATTGGAATCCAGTTGCCCCATTTTGAAAGGTCGATGTCTGAAATCAGCTTGTAATGAAAATCAAGCCCGAATCTGATTGAGTTTAGCTGCTCTGCTGTTTTGATTAAGAACGGATTTTCGGCAGTTCCGTTTCCGCCTTCAAACTCAAACGGAGTTCGCCTCAAAATTGCCGGCGCGCCTTTCCATTGCTCTTGCTCCGAAGTGTCGATTGCGAGCGTTTTTGCTTTTTCAATTTCTTTTTCCTGCTTTATGTTTCTTTTTGCTGCGGCAGATTCTTCATCTTTTTGAGATTGCATTTTTGTGTATTTTACAACGAGAATTTTTTTATCTCTTTTTATTATTTTTGTGGATGTTTTATTTGCTGGTGAAGGCTTTGTCTGCTCCGTAAAATAATTTTCACCAGTCGCCTTGTAAGTTACCGTTGCGCAAAAAAATGAGTTCGGTTCAAGCGGACCTTTTGGCTCGTAGACAACCGAGCTGATTTCGCACATCGCGCTTTTTCCTGAAAGTGCGCCCGGCATTCCTTTTTCATTTAGTTTAAGTTCAAATTTCGGAATCAAAGAAATTGCCCTGCCGCTTTGAGATTGTGTTTGTTTTGTCTGTGAAAAGGAATTTTGCAAAATCAAGACTGCCACAACAAGATATGCTAAAAAGAAATTTTTTGTTTTCATAAGTCCCCCGAAAAGCTGCTGTTTATTTTCCGTAAGTTTTTTCTATTTCTATAATCTGATCGCGCAAAACGGCTGCCTGCTCATAGTCAAGGCGATCGGCTGCTTCTGACATTTCTTTTTTCATCAGGTCAAGAAGTTTTTTTCTTTGCTTGGCGACAAAAAGATTTGTGCAGTTTTTAAGAGCTTCAAGCTTTATGTTTGCTTCTTGCTCTGCGTCTTCTTTTTGATGCACAAGAATATCTTCAACTGCTTTTTTTATTGTCTTTGGAACAATTCCGTGTTCTTTGTTGTACGCTTCCTGAATTGAACGGCGGCGTTTAGTTTCGTCAATGGCTTCTTTCATTGCGTCGCTCATTCTGTCTGCGTACATTAAAACTGTTCCATCGGCATTTCGTGCGGCGCGTCCTATAATCTGAATCAGCGAAGTTGTGCTTCTTAAAAATCCGATTTTGTCCGCGTCAAGAATTGCTATCAGCGAAACTTCCGGTAAGTCTATTCCTTCGCGCAAAAGATTGATTCCAATTAGAACATCAGTTTCTCCAGTTCGTAGGCTTTTTAAAATTTCAACACGCTCAAAAGTGTCGATTTCAGAATGAATGTATTTGACTTTTAAATTCAGCTCGGAAAGGTAGTCGGTTAAATCTTCCGCCATTTTTTTTGTAAGAGTAAGAATCAATGAACGTTCGCCTTTTTTTATGCGTGCGCTGACTTCTTTAAAGATGTCCTGCATCTGACCTTCGCTTGGACGAACTTCAATTTTTGGATCAAGAAGTCCTGTGGGACGGATAAGCTGCTCCACGACTTGTGTTGATTTTTTAATTTCTTCCGGTCGTGGAGTCGCAGTTACAAAAATCACTTGGTTCATTTTTTTTGTGAACTCATCGATTTTGAGCGGGCGGTTGTCCAGTGCGCTTGGAAGCCTGAATCCAAAGTCGATTAAGTTTTGCTTGCGCGCCCGGTCGCCTTCGTACATTGCTCCAATCTGCGGAACAGAAACGTGAGCCTCGTCAATCATGCAAAGAAAATCATCAGGAAAATAATGAAGCAAAGTTGCAGGCGGATCTCCTCTTTTGCGTCCTGAAATCGGTCCTGAATAATTTTCAATTCCAGAGCAGTAGCCCATTTCTTTCATCATTTCAAGGTCGTAAGTTGTGCGTGTTTTTAAACGCTCGGCTTCAAGAATTTTTCCGGCGGAACGAAGCTCTTCAAGCCGTGAATCAAGTTCAGTCTGAATTTTTTCTGTAACGCTTGCCATCTGGTCGCGCGGAACAACAAAGTGCTTGGCAGGATAAAGCTGAAGCTCATCAAGTTCTTCTATTGTTTCTCCAGAAATTGCGTTGAATCTTTTTATTCTTGAAATCTGGTCAAAGTCAAGTTCGATTTTGTAAGCTTCGTCTGTTTCCATGTAAGGCGGAAAAATTTCAATTGTGTCGCCTTTGATTCTGAATTTTCCGCGCTCAAGAATCATGTCGTTCCGTTCATACTGAATTGAAATAAGCCTTGATGCGATTTCGTGCGTGTCAAGCTCGTTTCCTTTTTCAACATGAATCCGCATTTCCTTGTAGAGATCAGGCATTCCAAGTCCGTAAATGCAGCTGACGGTCGCAACGATAATTACATCGCGGCGTTCCATTAAGGCGTAGGTTGCGGCGAGACGGAGCTTGTCGATTTCTTTGTTTATTGAAGCGTCTTTTTCTATATACAAGTCGCGCGCAGGAACATAAGCTTCCGGCTGATAATAATCGTAGTAGCTTACAAAATATTCTACGGCGTTGTCTGGAAAAAAGGTTTTGAATTCCCTGTAAAGCTGTGCAGAAAGTGTTTTGTTGTGGCTGATAATCAAAGTCGGACGCTGAACCGCTTCAATTATTTTTGCCATTGTGAAAGTTTTTCCGCTTCCTGTAACGCCTTTTAAAGTCTGATATTTGTCTCCGCGGAAAAATCCTTCGGAAAGTTTTTTTATTGCGTTCGGCTGATCTCCAGAAGGCTCAAAAGGAGAAACAACATGAAATTTTCTCATGCGTTTATTTTAGATAAAGTATAGAAAAAAATCTATGGAATTCAATTGATGATTTAATAGAGATTTTCGTATCAACTATGGGAATGGCAGAAAAAAGATATTGTAACGGAAGCAAAAAAACAGAATTGGCGTAATTTGCTGATTGTTTTTATATGCTTGCATTAGGCGAGTTGCTTGACGCCTCTAGTTCTATTTTTATCTTTTCAAATTTTCTGTTACGGTAAACGGTTACGGTTACAACGTCGCCTGGAACTTTGTCTTCTATTGCGCTGTAGTAGTCTGCAAGCTTTGAAATTTTTATTCCGTTGATTTCTGTTATGATGTCGCCACCAAGATAAATTGTCTGCGGATAAAAAGTGCCGTACTGAACTGCTTGAGTTCCGCCTTTGATTCCTGACTGATCCGCCTTGCTTCCTTTTTTTACGCTGCTTACAATCATGCCGGAAGAAATTTCATATCCTGCAAAATTTGCGATTCGAGCTGTGTTTTGAACGAGCGAAAGTTTCATTGTACCGCGGTTTACTTTTCCGTATTTTAAAAGGTCGCTTACAACTCGTCGGGCAGTGCTTGCTGGAATTGCAAATCCGACTCCGGCAGAAGAGCCGCTGGAAGAGTAAATCATTGTGTTGATTCCAATCATGCGTCCTTGGCTATCTAAAAGAGGTCCGCCTGAATTTCCCGGATTGATTGCGGCGTCAGTTTGAATCATATTTCGGATTATTACGTTTGCGCTTTTCTGAATTGGGCGTCCAAGTCCTGAAATAATTCCAGTTGTCATTGTGCGTTCAAGTGCGAATGGATTTCCGATTGCGATGACTTTTTGCCCGACCTTGAGGCTTCCAGAATTTCCGAACGAAATTGTTTTTAAGTCGGCACCTTTCGCAGGTTCAAATTTTAAAACGGCAATGTCGCTTTCTATGTCCTGACCTACAACTGTTCCTTCGTAAGTTGTTCCGTCCGCAAGTGAAATGTTTATTACAGAGGCTTTTTCTATTACATGGACATTTGTTACAACGTATCCGCGCTTGTCGATAATTGAGCCGGAACCAGAACCGCTTTCTGTCACAATCGGCTCGTAGAACCAGTTGTAGCCCATCACTTTTGTAGTGATGTTTACAACTGCCTCGTTGCATTTTTCGTACACTGAAATGTTTTGAGATTCGTCCTGCGTGTATGAGCCGTTTTCTGCCGCGACAGGAAACGCTTCAAATGTCTGCGGAATTTCTTCTTTTAATTCTGATTGATTTTTTTCTACTGCTGAAATTTCTTTGCCGTATTTTTTTGGAGAATCATTTTTGAAAAAAGTAAAGACCACGGAAACTGCGACTGCCGCAAGAATTCCTGTTGAAATTGAATAAGTTACAAGCTGTTTTTTTGAGTAGAGTTTCATGCTGAAAAATATAATAACTTTTATTGCAAAATTCAACTTTCACAGCATTCCGTGTTCCAAAAAACTAAAGTAGTCTTCCTTTGTTATTATTATGTGATCCATAAATACAATGCCTAAAATTTTTGCCGCCTTCTGAAGAATTTTTGTGGAGTCAATATCTGCGTTGCTTGGATAACATTGTCCGCACGGATGATTGTGGCAGCAGATAATTCCAGAGGCGTATTCAGAAACTGCGTTTGCAAAAACTTCCCGCGGATGGATGAGCGCCTTGTTTATTGTTCCAACTGAAACAACTCTTGTGCTTAAAATTTCTTTTGCGCCGTTTACTGTAACTGTAATAAAATGCTCGGTCGGCATTAGCGTGTAATGCTGCAAAAATGGAATCACATCTTTGGGCGCATTTATTGATGAACGTAAAATTCCGCGTCTTCTTCTTCCAAGTTCCAATGCGGCTGCAATTATGAGTGCGCGGCTTTCTCCCATTCCGTTGATTTTTTTTAGATTGGGAATGAGTTCTTCCTCGTTGCTGGAATTTATTGTCTTTGTAACTTTTTCAGCAAGGCTTTCAATCGGATTGTTTTTTGTGCCTTTTCCCAAAATGAGCATTATAAGCTCTTCGTCATCAGGATAGGAAATCCCATTTAAAAGCGTGAGTTCTCTTATGTTTGGCTGCTTGCCGGATTTGGAGTAATCTAAAATATAATTCTGCATACAATATAATTAGCTTAAAAAAATATTTTTTGCAGAATTAATTATGTTTAGTTGAAATATTTTAAAGCGGAAGTTCTATTTCAAAATGCGCGCCTTTCTTTTTGTCCGGCCGCCCGGTTTCTTTTATTGTTCCGCCATGAATATTTACAATGTGCCTTGCAATGGAAAGTCCAAGTCCAGTTCCTCCGTGTTCGCGGCTTCTTCCTTTGTCAACTCTGTAGAACCTTTCAAAAATTCTGTCCTTGTATTCATCAGGAATTCCGTTTCCATTGTCTTCCACAATTATTTTTGCTTTGCCGGAATTTTCAGAAAGAGAACAGAAAACAATGCTTTTTTCCGGGCAATATTTTACTGAGTTGTCTATTAAATTTGTTATCACCTGTTCAAGAAGCCCCGGATTTCCTTTTATAAAAATTTCCTTTTTGCTTGAGCTGAAATTTATTCTGATTTGTTTTTCGGTTGCTGCGCTTTCAAGATTTGAGCAGGCTTTTTTTGCAATCTGCACAAGATCTGTCTTTACGGTTTCAAGGACTCCATCGTCTGTTTCAAGACGGCTTAACGTGAGCAAATCTTCTATTATATTTATGAGACGCTCGCACTGTGTGTTTATAATTCCAAGAAAATGCTTTGCGGTTTCAGGTTCGTTGATTCCATCGTCAAGCAAAGTTTCCGTGAATCCTTTTATTGAAGTTACCGGAGTTTTTAATTCGTGGCTTACATTTGCAACAAAATCTTTTCGGATTTGCTCAACTTTTTTCAAGCTTTGAATGTTCTGTGTAATTCTGTCTGTCATTGAATTGAACGACTGCGCAAGTTCCGCTATTTCCTGAGGAGAAGAAATATTCAGGTGAAAATCAAAGTTTCCCTTTGCATATTCTTCCGTTGCTTTTTTCATCAGTAAAATCGGACGCACAGTTTTACTTGAAATATAAAACGAAACAATCAGCACAAGCGCAAAAATCAGAATTGTTGAAATTACAAAAATATTTTTTGTGGAAGACGAAAAGAATACAGTTTCTTCAATCGGCATGGAAATTCTAAGCGCGGAAAAAACTTCGTTTGCGGAAAGAGGAATCGCATAGTACATAAATCTTTTTCCGTTTGTGGAGCTTGTGTGAATTGAGCTTGCTTCTTTTCCTGCCAGAGCAAGACGCACTTCTTTTCTGTAGCTGTGGTTTTCCATTTCGCTTGGTTTGGAAACTGAATCCGCCGCAACTGTTCCGTCATTATTTATAAGCGTAATCCTGAATGAGTCATCGGAATGTGTGAGTTCCTTTATAAAAATGTCTGCGTTTTTTTTGTCCTGCGGAATAATTTTTACAAGTGAATGCGCGAATGATTTTAGGTTTGCTTCTGTCTGGTCAACTGCGGTGCTTTCCAACGCCCACAGGCACACAAAAAGCAAAACGGTGAATCCGGATGCAAGCAAAATTCCGTTAAAGACAAAAAGCAACGTGTGGATTTTTAAAGTCCTGTGCATATATTATTCCTCGCAAATTCTGTAGCCAACGCCGCGCAAAGTTTCAATGAACGGATTTGAGCTTTCCGGGCTGTCTCCGATTTTTTTTCTTATGCCAAGAATCTGAACATCAATTGACCGGTCTGTTACAGGATAGCTTGAGCCTTTTACCGCATTGATAATCTGTTGCCGGCTAAAGACCTGTCCCTTGTGCCGCGCAAGAAATTCAAGAATAGAAAATTCCGTTGCGCTAAGTTCAACTTCTTTTCCGTTCTGCGTAACTTTGTGCTTGAGCGGTGAAATTACAAGTGAGCGGATTTTTATATCCTCCTCTGAATTTGAACGGAATGCTTCTCCCTTTCTGCGCAAAACACTTTGGATTCTTGCAAGCAGAACTTTAGGGCTGAACGGCTTTGTTACATAGTCATCTGCTCCAAGCTCAAGGCCTGTTACAATGTCGGAATCTTCTGTCTTGGCAGTAACCATGATGATTGGAATGTTCTTTATGGAACTGTCGTTTCTGATTATGCGGCAGATGTCCAGTCCGCTCATGTCTGGAAGCATAAGGTCAAGAATTACAAGGTCTGGATTTTTGTTGCGGCAAAGTTCCAGTGCCTGCTGTCCATTTTCTGCCGTGAACGTTTCGTACTTTTGTTTTTCAACATTGTATTTAATAAGCTCGCGGATTGGCTCTTCGTCATCTACAATCAGTATTTTCATAGCAATTTCATTATAGAGCAAACGCACCGGTTTTCAATATTCGGAATGTTAAAACTCTGTTAAATTTTAACACGCCTTTTGTTTGCTCATTCACCAAGATACTTAAGCACAATAACTGTAAGGTCGTCGCGCAAAGGAACGGCTTCTGTAAACGCTTCAAAAATGTCGATTAAATATTCCAAAAGCTGCTTTGCGCTTGTTCCTTGTGGAGCTCTTGCAAGAATTTTTTGAAGAAGCTCAATGCCAAGCTCGTCTCCTGCAAGGTTTCGGCTTTCTGTGAGGCAGTCCGTGAACATGATGTAGCACGAGTTTTTTTCAAGTGGAATATCCACAGTTTCAAAATTGTCTGGCAGTCCTTCAATTCCAAGAAACGAGCCTCTAAAGCTTCCGTTCGCTCCACCTGCAACCGAAACTTTTCTTTTGCTGTCAATGCAGAGCAAGTCCGTGTGTCCGGCATTCACGTATTCAATCTTGCTGTCCGTTATGCGCAGAAGAATTCCTGTAAGATAGTTTTCAACATTCGCCTTTTCCTTTATGAGTTTTTTGTTGAATGTTCTTGCAAGCGCGCTTAGTTCCTCGTTTTTGTTTTCGCGGAAAGTGTCCTTGGCAAGATACTTGGAAAGAATTCCCACAAGTCCGGAAGCGACTCCGTGCCCGGAAACATCGAAAAGCGCGGCTCCATTCAGGCTGCCTTTGTCATCGTAGTAAAAGTCATAGACATCGCCGGAAACAGAAGCCATCGGTTTAAAGATGTATGCGCAGTCCCACTTGGAGGTTTTTGGCGCGCGGCTAGGATAAATGCTTTTCTGAACAATCTCGGCAAGCTTTAAGTCGCGCTGCTGCATTGCTTCCTGTTCCAAGAGCTTTCTTGTGGTCTTGTTAAGCTCCTGTGTACGTTCAAGAACTTCAACATTCACGATGATTTCAAGCAAGTCCTTGAATATGACAACACCAAAATAAATTCCGTTCTGCTCAACAACAATCGGGTCGTAAAGATGCTCTTCCGCACGGGATGCCGCCTTTGACGCAACAACTTCCACCGGCTCAAAAAAATCGACTGCAAGATAATCCGTAACCATTAGGCGCGAAATCGGCTTCTTGGAATAAATGCTGAATCCGTATTGAGTGCCCAGAACCTTGAACAACGTAATGCGCGGAATAATTCCCATGACTTTGCTTGCGCTGTCCACAACAGTGAAGATTGAAATTTCCGGGTTCGCGTTAAACAAGGCAAGAACATCCGCAACCGCCATGGTTTCTGGAATTGTCATTCCTTTTCTTGTGATTTGCGAAATAGGGCGGCTGTCTTGCTTTATTCCTTCCGTGGGAATGATTGCCTGTGTCTTTTTCTTGTCAATGCTCTTTTTTTCTTCAACGAACTTTGAGCTTTTTTTGTTCTGGTATGAAATTATTCTTACAAACGCCTCTTTGCTTGTCTTAGTAAAAACACGTTCCGGCTTTCCTGTAAAAAATCCTTGGGCGTAAGAAATGCCAAGCTCCATTATTGCCGCAAGATTTTCTTCTGTTTCAACTCCGACGGCAATCAGCTTGATTCCAGAGTTTTTGCAGAACGCGCTCAGGCTTCTTACAATCTCCTTTTTTACTTTGTCCTTGTGAACAGACTGAACCAAGTCTATGCTGATTTTTATAAAGTCCGGATTAAGAGTGCAGATTCTGTTAAGGGCAGCATAGGACTCACCGATGTCGTCAATCGCAATCTTTAGTTTTTGATTTTTAAAGTGAAGAACAGCATCGCAAAGTTTTTGCTCCGAGCCTTTAAGTTTCTGACCGGTTATTTCAAACACGATGGTTGACGGCTCTATTCCGTTTTTTTCAAGCTTGCTCTTGATGTAGTTTTCCTGAAACTCTTCTTCCATGAGGACGTTTGGATTTATGTTCAGGAACAGCTTGCGCTTGAGCCCCAAAGCCCTTGCAGTCTTGAGCGCGGACTTTATGCACTTTTTTTCAAGCTGCCAGGAAAGGCTTGCGTCCTCTGAAATTTTGAACAGATTTTTTATGCTTCCGATGTAAACCGACTCGTCAATTCTTGTGAGAGCCTCGTAAGCAAATACGTCTCCAGTTTCCAGCGAGACAATCGGCTGAAAAACAGTGTAAAGGTTTTTGCTAGACAATATTTCATCAAAGTTCATACAGGCATTATTTGCGCCAAGTGTTTTGCCTTTGTGTTGATTGTGTTAAAAATCAGTTTGAAGAGCGGGGAAGGGAGGTCTACTTATCGTCGTAATGATTCTTGCACTGATATATTTTTATGCTGTCTCCATCGATTTTGTAGACAAGGCGGTTTTTCTCGTCAATCTCGCGGCTCCACCAGCCTGAAAGATTTCCCTTCAGCGGCTCAGGATGACCAAGCCCGGTGTTTCCGTTGCGCTCGATGTCGGCAAGCAGTTTTGAGATTTTTTTCAGCGTCTTTTTGTCCTGATTCTGCCAGTATTCAATCTGCTCCCAAGCCAAGTCGTAGAATTCCTTCTTCATTCAGCCATCCTGTCGATTTCCTCAAGCGAATGTTCCGAAAAATGAAGCTTGCCCTCGTCGTCAAGTTTTTTGAGCTGTTCAAGATAATGGATGTTCGCTGGGCAGTAAAAGCTGTCGTCTCGTGCGGAAAGCTCGAACGGAATGCGCTGCTCGTGAATCACCGCCTTTACAAAAACGTTGAACGCCGCGGAAACCGAAAGTCCGATTTTGTCGCAGATTTCTGAAAAGTTATTCTTGTCGTTTTGGTCAAGCCTTATTGTAAGATTTGTCATATTGTGCCTCCTGTTGCTACAAATATATGTCTGTTTTAATGCAAAATCAAGTGCAAATGATGTAATAAATTGATTGTTTATAAAAGATTAGACAATAATATGAAAATTCAAGGCGGAGAATAATATTCCCCTCATACAATCATTATGATTTTTGTTAAAAATATTCATTATTTGCTACAATCACGGTGATTTTTTATTAAAATATTTGTTTTCATGTAAAATCATTATGATTATTTAAAATAATATTGTATACTGAATATAATTATTTTGATTTTTTATAAAAATATTACTTAGTGTATATAATTATTATGATTTTCTTACAAAATATTAGTTTTTATACATAATCATTATGATTTTGTTAAAAAATATTTATTTTCTATAAAAATCATGATGATTTTGAGTGGAGGAGCAATGAATAAACTTAGAAATTCAATACGTGTAACGGCGGCGGACGGACTTTCTGATTATTTTGTGCGGCTTTACAAGGATTTTGGGATTGAGGACAAGTTTCTTGCGAAAATATTCGGCGAGATTGAAAGGCTTTCTGCAAAAATCACGACGGCGATTATGCAGGACAGGGTTAAAAGTTCTCTGGCGGAAAAAGACAAGGCGCGCAATGAGGAAATCAGAAAGCTGAATGCGCTTTTAAAAGGCTATGCGGTGTTTCCTTCCGCGGAAAAAAGAGAGTGCGCCAAGCGTCTTCTTGCCGTGTTCAAAAAGTACGGTCTTAAAATCACTTCGGAAAACTATTCGTCAAAGTCTTCGCTTATAGAAAGCATGCTGGAGGATTTTTCGGGGGAGCAGGAAAAAAATGACGCTGCGTCTTTGGATGGCGTGGTGGAACTGATTCAGTCTTTGCGGAATGCCGAGAATGATTTTTACAAGGCGAACGATGAGTTTGTGCGCGGAAGGGCGTTAAAAAATGAAAGCGCGTATTCCATAAAGGGAAGGCTTGTGCGGACAATAAACGAAAAGCTTGTTCCGTATCTTTCTGCCATGTCGATTGCGGACAATTCCGCCTACGGAAACTTTGCGCAGAATGTGGAACGCCAGATAAAAAAACTAAACAGCGCAGTCCCAAGAAAAAAATCCCCTCCGCAATAAGAGGGGAAAATTACCGTGTCGGAACACGACAATGACAGGTTGGCTTTTCTTGTCATTCCTGTGCCACGACACAGGAATCTCTCTTACTCGCCTTTATACTTTATTGCATTCTTTATAATATCATTGTCATCGTCTTCAATAATTGTCAAGTCTCCTTCCTTGCCTGCATAGTTAGCTTCTTTTAAAGACCAACATCCCCTAAAAGCCCCTTTTTCTATGGTCTTTACACTTGCAGGAATTTCAATTGTTTCAAGACTTTCACAACGATGAAATGCGTGCGCTGGAATTTTTACAGAGCCGTCTCTTATTGTAACATTTTTTAACTTTAAACACGCATCAAACATATCATTTCCGCTGTTTTCGCTATCATCAGTAAATTCTATGCTTGCTGTTTCAAGCGAGCTACACCACAAAAATATACTAGCACCAAGAGTTTTTACGTTGTCTGGAACAGTAATACTTTTTAATAATCCATTACTAGAAAATGCTCCATCACCTATTTCTTTTACATTTGGGCCAATTGTTATTTTACTTTCGCTTGACTCAGTTGCTTTACTCATATCTGGATTACTAGTAAAGGCATTTTTTCCGATTACCTCAGAATCCACAATAATAGAATAAATGTCGCATTCTCTGAATGCGTTATCACCTATTGAAATGACGCTTGACGGAATAGTAACATTTTTTAAATAATTACACTGAAAAAATGCCTCTTTGCCGATTGTCTTTACACCGTCCGGAATCACAATGCTTTCTATATAAAGATGATTACTGAACGCGCCATCGCAGATTTTTTCAGAACAAGACGGAAGCACAAGTTCTGCAACATTGAAGCGGTCAGTATAATAGTCGCCGGCAATTTCCTTTAGACCAGTCATTGCGCTAAGGTCAAGGTTGATTTTTTTATTGTTTGCATCAATCGACAGTTTTATCATCTTGTTTGTTGCGCCGTTCCATTCGCCGCTGAACGAGATGTTTGGAACAGATTCAGATTCCAGAGCGTTGCGAATTTCCTTGCCAAGAGTCCAGTTTGTGCCGTCGCCGAATGTTATTTCCGCTTTGAAAAGCATTGCCACTGAGTCGCTGTCGATGCCGCCCAAGTTTGCAAACTCTTCCATCGTTCCGCTAAAGTTCACGAGAGTCAGTGAGTCGCAGCCTTTAAATACAAAAGTACTACCAAAATTAATGCCCTTTGGAAGCGAAACGGTTTTCAGTCCGGCACAGCTAGTGAAAGCAAAATCGTCTATCGTTGTAATTCCCTCTGGTATGACAATGCCTGTAAGATTTTCACAGCTATAGAACGCCTGGTAAGGAATTTCTGTTAGCCCGGTTGTGCCGCCAAGGTCAAGAATGATTTTTGGGCTTTTTGCATTGACGTTGATTGCTTTCTTTATCGCAGTAAGGTCGTCCGCAGTGATTGCACCTGCAATGGTAACTGTGTGTTCCTCGCCGTCAGTAAAATTTTCAATTACGGAAATTGCTTTTGCGGCTGTCATTCCCCACTGTGCGTAGAGCGTGATGTTGCCGGTTACAGTGATTTTTGCTTTGTCGGCGTAGGAAACGTTTCCGCCGGCGGATGTTGCCCAGCCTGCAAAAATGTAGCCGTCTTTTGTGAATGCATTTTCCGGAATTGTGATTTCCGTTCCGGCAACTTCGGTTATGCTTGCGATTGAGCCTGTTCCGCCGTTCGCGTCAAAGGTTACGGTGTAGGTTTCTTTTGGATTTGTTACTTGTCCGCTGTCATCATCAGAGCCTCCGCTTGAGCCGTCTGAGCAGGAAGTGAATGTGAATGCGAGGCTAAGAGCCAGAACGCAGGCTACTGCTGCACGGGGGGGGATGGAATGGAAGTTGATTTTCATTTTGTCTCCATAAAAATAGATTTGTTGTATATCTATAATTATAGTGAGTTTATTTGAAATGACAACTTAAACGGCAAAAAAAATAAAAAAAATCCGTATGGCAAAGGAGGCAGCCACACGGACAGGAGATTGCCAACCGAGTTTCTTTCAGAAACATCGCGGGTCAAGCACGGCAATGACAGGTTGCCTTTTGTCATTGCCCGGCATGAATTCTATGTCATTCCCGCAGTTGCGTTCCTCTGTCATTCCCGTGTAGCGACACGGGAATCTGTTGCAGGAGATTGTTAACCGAGTTTGCTTCGCAAACGTCGCGGATCGAGTCCGACAATGACACAAAAAGGTAAAACCCGGCAATGACAAGATCCTCCGGTTGAGCCGGAGGATGACAAGATGACATGGTCAAGTGTTTTTTACTTCTTGTTTATGAACTTGCATTTCCAGCTGAACGGGATAGAGAACTTTGTAAGGCCGTCGCTTGTAAGCTCCATTCTTACGCCCATGTCAAGGTCGCCCATGTTCTGTGGGAGTGCGAATGTTGCGTAAGGGTAAACTGTTGTTGTGTATGCGTCGTCCCAGCCAATAACTGTGGCTTCTGTTACAGCGAGCGAAAGTGTTGTTGCTTCTGTAAGCGCATAGTTTGCAAGGAGCTTTGCCTGGAACGGAATTCCCTTGTCGCCGTTGTCATTTTTCAAATCGCTTGTCTTGTATTCCTTGTCGATATACTTGCTTGAAAGTCCTGAAACAACATCGGCGTAAATTGAAAATCCTGCGTCCTTCATTTCGTATCCTGCCGAGAAGGTGAGCGCGTATTTTGTTTCTTCCGGAATGAAGTCTGTGTCGTTTGCGTTGTACACAAATCCAAGGTTGAGCATCATGTTCTGAATGCTGTTGATTCCAGCGAACAAGCCGAATGTGCGGTCGTCGTTAGTCACGCTTTTTGCTGTTGCTCCGAAAGTTACAAGGTCTTTTGCCGCGTACTGCGCTCCGAAGTCAAGGCGGTAATTGTCGTTGTTGTCGTACTCTGTGTTTCCTCTTATTCCGCCGGAAATCTTTAAGCCTTCAACTGGAAGAGCTACAACCGCGAATCCGTTTTCTGCCATGCGTCCCCATTTTGGTGTGTCGTCTGCCGCTCCAAGGTAAGCTGCGTCTGTTGTAATTTTTGTGAAGAATTCGTTTCCGATTGCAAGTCCAATCTGCTCAAATGGCGAAAAGCGTACAAAGCCGCGGAGTCTTGTTGTAGATTCTTTTCCGTTGAGCTTAAGACCGTAAGTTTCCATGCGGATTCTTCCGTCAAGTTTTTCAGAAGAGAAGTCGAGCTGAAGCCTGTTGTCTACGTGGGCTTCTTTGTTTTCAAATCCGTCGTCAAAGTCGCCGTTGTCTTTTACTTTTCTGTTGAACTCAAGAAAGTCTCCGTTTCCTGTGTTGTCGTCATTTGCTCCGAATGTGTTTGTGAGCGAAACTTTCTGTGCGAAAACTGATGCGCATACAAGAATTCCTGCAACGGATGCAGCCAAAAGTTTTTTCATAAGATAACTCCTATCTTAAAGATTTGCTTGATGAAACCTGCAATGTTTTTGTTCTTGCAGATTTATTTCTTTGTTGCCAAAAAAATAAAATTTTTCTGTTTGATTTTTGTTAGCTTAAAATAAACTTTCAGTGAATCTGCGCTTACTGTTTTCTCATAAAAAAATCCCCGGTTGCTCCGAGGATTTTATAACGGCTTGCAATGTTTAAATTTTGCTCTTTTATTCTTGCTGTGTGTTTTGTGCGCCTGCCGCCATGAGCGCGCATTCAGTTATATTTACAGCGTGGTCTCCTATGCGCTCAAGGTACTTTGCAATCATAAGTGTGTTTAGAGCTTTTTCTCCGAATGCTCTGTCATGCTTTGTTTTTCCAGACATCATGTCCAGAATGTCGTTTTTGATTTGGATAAAAAGATCATCAGCCTGATCATCAAGGTCTGCAATCTGCTTGGCAAGTTTTACGTCCTGCTTGATAAAGCTTTCCACGCTGCCTGTAACCATTCGGATTATGCAGTCCGCCATTGCCGCGATGTGAGAGTTAAAGGCTTCAAATGGAATCTGCGTTTTCTTTATCAGCTCTGCAATGTCGCTTCCCTGGTCTCCTATTCTTTCCATGTCTGTGATTACTTTGATTGCCGCGCTTATGGTTCTAAGATCGCTTGCTACCGGCTGCTGCTGCAAAAGAATTCTCATGCAAAGATTTTGAATTTCTTTTTCCATTATGTCTGTCTGCTTTTCCGCTTGGATTGCGCGTTCTCCAAGCTCGGTGTCTCCAAGGAGAAGCGACTGGGTTGCAAATGTTATGCAGTCTTCGCAAAGTGTTCCCATCTTTTTTAAGTCTTCGTGCAGTTCATTTAGCTGCAGGTTAAAGTTGTTTCTCATCTTTTTCCTCTTGTAGAAATTTCTGCTTTTCTGTTTTGAAAAATATCAGCCGAATCTTCCCGTGATATAATCTTCCGTCTTTTTGTTTTTTGGTGAGCTGAATATTTGTTCCGTCTGTCCGTACTCAATCACTTTTCCGAGCAGGAAAAATGCCGTTAAGTCGCTTACGCGTGTTGCCTGCTGCATATTGTGAGTTACAATTACAATTGTGTATTTGCTTTTTAACTCAGCGATTGTGTCTTCAATTTTGCTTGTGCTGATTGGATCTAGCGCGCTTGTAGGCTCGTCCATTAAAAGCACTTCAGGTTCTATTGCAAGCGCGCGTGCAATGCAAAGACGCTGCTGCTGTCCGCCTGAAAGTCCTATCGCGCTTTTGTTCAGCCTGTCTTTTACTTCATCCCAGATTGCCGCATCCTGCAGGGCTTTTTCAACGATATTGTCCAAGTCGCTTTTGCGTTTGATTCCGTGGGTGCGCGGACCGTAGGCGATGTTGTCGTAAATGCTCATTGGAAACGGATTCGGCTTTTGGAATACCATTCCGACTTTTTTTCTGAGCAGGTTCACGTCTATGTTTTCAAAAATATTTTCATCGTCTATTAAAACTTTGCCTTCTGTTCTGCAGCCAACAACAAGGTCGTTCATCCTGTTGAAGGTTTTGAGCAGAGTTGATTTTCCGCAGCCGCTTGGTCCGATGAACGCTGTAACCATGTTCGCAGGAATTTCAAGATTCACATCGTAAAGGGCCTGAAAATTTCCGTAGAATAAATTTAAGTCTTGGACTGATATTTTGCTTTTATTCATTTTTGTTTTTCCTTGTGATTATTTTTTCAAGAAGAGAACTTAGCCAGTTCAGAATTAGAACTATTGCAAGAAGAATTACTGCTGTTGCGTAAGACTGACCAGTTGCAAGTCCTTCGCTCCAAAGCGCGTACAAGTGGACTGCGAGAGTTCTTCCACTTTGTATTCCGCCTGCAATCCGCGCGACAGTTCCTGCTGTGTAAATTAAAGCTGCTGTTTCTCCAACGATGCGTCCTGTACCCAAGACAATTCCCGCGATTATTCCCGGAACTGCGGAAGGCAGAACTATGCAGAATACTGTGCGGAGTTTTCCTGCTCCAAGTCCGAAGCTTCCTTCACGGTAGCTGTCGTTTACGGAAAGCAAGGCTTCTTCTGTTGTTCGAACGATTACAGGAAGAATCATAATCGCGAGTGTGCAGCATCCGGCAAGCAGAGAAAATCCCCAGTGCAGGAAAGTTACGAAAAACAAAAATCCGAAAAGTCCGTACACGATTGAAGGAATGCCCGATAATGTTTCTGTCGCAAGCCTGATTGCCTTTACGATTTTGCTTCCGCGGTATGCGTATTCGCTTAAATAAATTGCGGCTCCGATTCCAATTGGCACTGCTATTGCGAGCGTTATTGCTGTTGCAGAAAGCGTGTTTATCAATGCTGGAAAAAGCGAGCTGTTTTCGCTTGTGTACTTTATGCTGAAAAGCGACAGATTCAGATTCGGAATTCCTCTTGCAAGAATGTAGATTACGATTCCGCATGAAATTGCAATTGTAAAAATTCCGGCTCCAAGCACGAACGACTTTAAAACTTTTGACTGAAATGTTTGCGAAGTTTTCATTTTATCTGCTACTCCTTTTTTTCTTTTAAGAGTGAAAAGCACAAGTTGATAATTAAAATGAAAATAAACAGAATTACAGAAGTTGCAATGAGAGCGTCTCTATGCAAGTCCGCGGCATATCCCATTTCAAGAACGATGTTTGCCGTGAGCGTTCTGATTCCTTTTACAAGGCTGCGTGGAAGAATCGCCTGGTTTCCTGCGACCATGATGACTGCCATTGTTTCTCCGACAGCGCGTCCCACTCCAAGAATTATTCCCGCCATTATTCCGCTTTTTGCCGCCTTAAGTTCAACAAGAAAAATGCTGCGTTCCTTGCAAGCTCCTAATGCAAGGGAGCCTTCAAAGTAAAGTGAAGGCACTGCCCGTATTGAAGATTCGCTTACGCTTATTATTGTTGGAAGAATCATTATCGCAAGGACAATCGAAGCGGCAAGAATTGAAGTTCCGTTTCCGCCGAAAGTATTTCTGATTGCAGGAACTATGACTGTAAGTCCGAAAAAACCATAGACAACAGAAGGAATTCCAGCTAGAAGTTTTATGCCGCTTTCAAAAAAATTGTAGAGCTGTTTTGGACAGTAGCGCGCAAGAAAAACCGCTGTAAAAAGTCCGAGCGGAACTCCCAGAATCAATGCGCCAAGCGTTACTGTAATTGAGCCTACAATCATCGGAAAAATTCCGTATAAATCTATGGAAGGCTTCCACTTTAAACCAAAGATGAAATTCTTTAGTCCGATTTTAAGCATGGCAGGAACACCGTTTGCAAACAGAAAAATGCAGATTGTTATTGTAGCCGCGATTGAAACGCAAGCCGCCGCAAGAAAAACGAATCGCATTGTCTGTTCTATATATTTGTTTTTCATATTTTTCTGCTTTTAAAAGAATTGAATTGCAGCGCTTGTCCGAACTGGATTTGCACTGCAATTTTTGTTAAGCCGTCAAGCTTATTTTACATCGCCCCATTTTGAGATTGTTCCAATGTACAAGTCTTTGACTGACTGAATCGATGCGCTTTCTGTTGGGTTTTCCTTGTTGATGATTACCGCGATTCCGTCGATTGCAATTTTTGTCTGAAGCGCGCCTTTTGCTTTTTCGCTGTCTTTTAATTCGCGGCTTGCCATTCCGATTTCGCAGACACCATTGAGCGCGCTGTTTACGCCTGTTGTGCTGTCAGACATCTGGACTTCAATTTTGATTTCCGGGTTCAGTTTTTCGTAGGCTTCAGCAAGTTTTTCCATTACAGGAGTTACGCTTGAAGAACCGGCTACGGTTATTTTTCCTTTTTTTCCAGTTGCAATGTACGCCGGATTTTGAGTCGCGCTGATGTAACCGTTGGCTTCAACAATTGCCTGTCCGTCGCTTGAAAGAATGAAGCGGATAAAATCAGAAGCGTTTTCTGAAAGTCCGGTTTGTTTTGTTACGATGTTGAACGGGCGGGAAATTTTATAAGTTCCATTTTTAATGCTTGAAACGCTTGGAGATACGCCTTCAATTTTGAGAGCCTTTACGGTTTTGTTCAGCGAGCCAAGGGAAACATAGCCGATTGCATATTTGTTTCCTGCAATTGAAGTGAGCATTACTTCTGTGCTGTTTGTAATGTCGGCTTCCTCAGAAGTGAAGTCAACTTTTTTGCCTTCTGCGTTTTTCATTTCAATTCCGAAAAGCTCAACAAATGCTCCTCTTGTTCCACTTCCTTCTTCGCGGCTTATGAGAACAACGCTTTTCTTTCCGAAGTTTTTGTTTTTTTTAGGAGCGGCAAATAATGTTCCGCCTAAAACTGCCAGTGTGATTGCGCTGAGCACAGCATAAATAGTCTTTTTCATACTTAAAACCTCCATTTGGTTTTTATTTTACGATGAAAAATCTAAAGAGGCTGTGTTTTTTGAAGGTTATTGAATTGTTAGAATTGTGTTAATTTTTAATCGAAGTGAATTTTATTTTTTACTTGCTGCATTAACTTTTTGTGTCAACGCGGCAAGTTTTATTTTTATTTTTTTTATTCCGCGGAAAATCTTATTTCCTGCCAGAGCGCGTCGTATTTTGAAAGAGCTTCGCCTACATCCATTTTGAGCTCAACTTTTTCAAGTGTTTCAACTGGATACATCGGTTTTTTCTTTGTGTACTTTGCAGCTTCCTTGTTTATGTAAGCAGGAAATTTCAACGCGTCGCAGAATTCCGCGTAGATTTCCGGGCGGTGGCTGAAGTCAATAAATTTCATTGCAAGGTCATAGTGCTTGGCATCTTTTAAAATCACCATTGAATCAAGATACGCAGCAGAACCGCATTCAGGAACAAAGAAATCAATTACTTCATCGTGCTTGTCTTCTGGAACTTCAGCAAATACAATTTCCGCATAGCCGTCGCAAACCCAGAAATCGCCGGATGCAAATGATTTTCCGTAGCCTTCCGCATCGAACTTTATAAGATTTGGACGCCACTTGTTTATAATTAAATCTGCGGCTTCTCGAAGTTCTTTGTCATCTGTTGTGTTCAGCGAGTAGCCAAGATGTTTTAGCGCGCTTCCCATTGTAACTCTCATGTCGTCCATCATTGTCATGTGTCCGGCTAAATCCGTGCGTGAAAAAATATCAAATGATTTTTCGTAGTCTTTTACTTTCGTTTTGTTTACAGAAATTCCCGAAGCGGCAAGGCAATATGGAACGCTCCAAGTCATGTCCGGGTCGTAGCCTTTTGCTTTTTCAAGTGCTTCAGGATTTATATATTTTGAATTAGGGAACTGCGAGTGATCGATTTTTTGAACCATTCCCTGTTTTATCATAATTGAAGTGTAGTCTTGAGATGGAATTGTCAGGTCGTAGCCTTTTGCGCCGGCGCGGAGCTTTGCATACATCATTTCATTTGAATCAAAATAATCAACTTTTACTTTGCAGTTGTATTCTTTTGCGAATTTTTCAAGAACTGAATCAGGCGTGTAATAGCTCCAGTTGTACAGGTTGAAAGTTTCTTTTTTTTCTTTTGAGCAGGAAGAAAAAATTGAAAGGACAAAGGCGGCCATGCTAAAAATAGCGACATTGAATTTCTTCATTTCAATATCCTTTGAACAGGCTTTTATTAGGTAAAAAAATCTGTTCATTAAAAAAGTAGAATTAGAACTTCATACGAAATTCTTTCCTGCTCATCAGTTTGACGGCAAGAAAGCATAGTCTACTGGAAAAAATGGAAATAGGGAAGTAATGTTAAGTTAACGAAAAGGGCAAACGCATTATAAATGTATTCAGCATAAAACTGGCTCCCAGTCACGCTTTCCTGGTTCAAAATCGCGCAATAATGCGCTGCACACTGATTGTTGCAAAGTAACTATATAATTGCCCGCTCACGCGGTCGCAACAATCAGAGTGTTTTTGCCCCAGGAACCGTTCCTTCGCGCAAACTTTAGTTAAATTATTTATAATGCGTTTGCCCTGCATAGCAATGTTGTTGAGTAATTTTTTAAGTTCGTTTATAGTATTTTTGTTTTGCGGAATTTTTTCCGCGGATTTTTTTTGGAGGAAATAGCATGAAAAAAATTTCAAAAATTTTAGCTGTGTCTTTGGCTTTTATTGCTGCCGGCACATTTCTTTGTTCTGCAAAAAAACAGAAGCAGATAAAAATCGGCGTAATTCAGCTTGTTGAGCATCCGGCTTTGGACGCTTCTTACAAAGGCTTTGTTGACGGACTAAAAGATGCTGGCTATGTTGACGGCGTGAATATTAAGATTGACTATGAAAATGCCCAGGGCGAGCAGTCAAACTGTGTTACAATCGCAGACAAGCTTGTTTCAAAGCGCAGCAATTTGATTTTCGCAATCGCAACTCCTGCAGCTCAGGCAGTCGCAAATAAGACTTCAACAATACCTGTCCTTGTTACAGCTGTTACAGACCCAAAAACAGCCGGTCTTGTTGAATCGAACAAAATGCCAGGAACAAATGTAAGCGGAACTTCTGATCTTACTCCAGTTGCCGCCCAGATTGACCTTCTTAAGAAAATTGTTCCTTCCGCAAAAAAAGTCGGACTTTTGTATTGCTCAAGCGAAGAGAATTCAAGATTTCAGATTAACATTGCAAAGGAAGCTTGCAAGGGCGCAGGACTTTCTTTTGTAGATGCGACAGTTTCAAATACAAATGAAGTTCAGCAGGTTGTTCAGAGCCTTGTTGGAAAAGTTGACGCAATTTACTGTCCTACAGACAACATGATTGCAAGCTCAATGGCTACAGTTTCGCTCGTTACAACAGAAGCAAAAATTCCTGTAATCTGCGGAGAAAGCGGAATGTGTCAGTCTGGCGGACTTGCAACTTACGGAATCAATTACTATGAGCTTGGAAAACAGACTGCAAAGATGGCTGTTGAAATTTTTGCAAACGGAAAAAAGCCTGCTCAGATGCCGATTCAGTATTTGGACAAATGCGACTTTATGTATAACAAGGAAGTTGCTGACGCCATTGGAGTAAAAATTCCAGCCGACTTGATTAAATAGTTAAATTTTATAGAAAAAAAATGACACGGCGCAAAAAATCTGATATACTCTTTGAGTTATGTTTGATACTTTTTTAGATTTTTTAGTGCCGTTTTCAGGCGCAATGCTGGGAGCTGTTTCTCAAGGCGTGCTTTGGGGGATCATGGCTCTTGGCGTTTACATCACATTTAAAATCCTTGATTTTGCCGATATGACTGTAGACGGAAGCTTCGCTTTGGGCGGTTGCGTCTGCGCTCTTCTTGTTGTCCGCGGCGTAAATCCTTTGCTTGCAGTTCTTGTGGCTACGGTTGCAGGAAGTATTGCCGGTCTTGTAACTGGCTTTCTTACAACTAAATTCAAGATACCGGGAATTCTTGCAGGAATCTTGGTTCAGCTTGCTCTTTATTCAATAAACCTTCATGTCCTTGGCGGACCGAATCAGCCTTTGACAAGAGTCCACACAACTATCATGGACTGGATTAACAAAGCTTTTAATTTGTCAGAATTTTTCCCTTATAGCGCAACTTCTGTTTCAAGTCTGATTACTGGAATTATTTTTACTGGAGCTGCGATTGCAATTTTGTACTGGTTCTTTGGAACAGAACTCGGCAGCGCAATCCGTTCAACTGGAGACAATGCCGCAATGAGCCGTGCGCAGGGAATCAACACTGATTCAATGCAGATTCTGGCACTTATGATTGCAAACGCCCTTGTTGCCATGAGTGGTTCACTTGTAATGCAGCAGCAGAGGTTCGGAGATGTAAGCATGGGAATCGGTACAATCGTAATCGGACTTGCTTCTATAATTATTGGCGAAGTTATTTTCGGAAAACGATTCGGATTTTGGTGGAGCTTGCTTTCTGTTGTGTTTGGCTCTGTCATTTACCGTTTGATTATCGCGCTTGTTCTTCAGCTTGGAATGAAAACTCAGGATTTAAAGCTTCTTTCCGCTGTCGTAGTTGCAATTGCGCTTTCTGTTCCTGTGTTGAAGCAAAAGGCTTCGCGCTGCAAGAAAATTTCCGTGGAGGCTAAAAATGCTTGAAGTAAGACACGTTTCAAAAACATTTAATCCCGGAACAATAACAGAACGCAAAGCTTTAAAAGACATAAGCCTGACTTTAAATGACGGAGACTTTGTTACTGTAATCGGCGGAAACGGAGCTGGAAAATCAACTTTGCTCAACCTGATTGCTGGCGTTCATGAATGCGATTCTGGCTCGATTATTCTTGACGGTGAAGACATTACGCGCCAAAAGGAACATATTCGCGCAAAATATCTTGGACGTGTTTTTCAGGATCCGATGAGAGGAACTGCTGCCACTATGGAAATTCAGGAAAACCTTGCGCTTGCTTTGCGCCGTGGAAAGAAACGCGGACTTAAGTGGGGCGTTACTTCCGCTGAACAGGAAGAATTTAAAAAGCAGCTTTCACTTTTGGAGCTTGGTCTTGAAAACCGCATGACTTCAAAAGTCGGACTTCTTTCCGGCGGACAAAGACAGGCTCTTACTCTTTTGATGGCGACATTGCAAAAACCGAAGCTTTTGCTGCTTGATGAACATACGGCGGCGCTTGATCCAAAGACTGCGCATAAAGTCCTTGAGCTAACCCAGCATTTTGTTGAGCGCGACCATCTTACAACTTTTATGGTAACTCACAATATGAAGCACGCCATTCATTACGGCAACCGCCTTATCATGATGCTTGACGGACATATTGTTTACGATGTTTCCGGGGAAGAAAAAAAGAATCTTCAAGTTGCTGACTTGCTCCAAAAATTCCAGACTGCAAGCGGCGGCGACACGGATTCAATTTCTGACAGAATGATTTTGAGCCAGTGAGGAATTTATGGTTTGCAATTTTAAGACAAAAGGTGTTTGCGCAACAAATATAAAATTCGAGCTTGACGGAAATGTTGTCCGCGGAATTGAATTTACAAATGGATGCGACGGAAACTTAAAGGCGATTTCAAAAATCCTTGACGGAACAACTGTTGAATTTATTCAAGAAAAGTGCCGCGGAAACTTGTGCCGCACAAAAGGAACTTCCTGCGCTGACCAGCTTGCAATTGCAGTTCAGGAAGCGTTTGACAAAGCAAATAAAAAATAATTTTTTTTACTGAAAAATAAAGGCAGAAATTTCGAGTGTCCTTCTCAAGATTTCCGCCTATTTTTTTTGTCTGAACTTTTATTTTACAGCACCAAGAATTCCAGAAACAAATCTCTTTTGCTGTGTAAAGAAAAGCACAACAGTCGGAATTGTCATAATGCAAAGGTTCAGCATCAAAAGTCCGTAGTCTGTAGTGTATCCTGCTGTGAGTCCTGAAACTAAAAGTGGCAGTGTCTGCATTTTCTGGCTTTGCATAACAATCAAAGACCACATATAGTTGTTCCAGTTGTTCATAAAAGTTACAATTGCCGCCGCTGCAAATGTCGGAGCCATAATCGGAAGGTAAATTTTAAGGTAGATTGAAAACTCTCCAAGTCCGTCAACTCTTGCTGCCTGAATTGTTTCAAGCGGAAACGTTACCGAATTCTGCCTGAAAAAGAAAATCAGAAACGCAGTTGAAACAGTCGGCAAAATAAATCCTAGCGTGGAATTCATAAGATGCATTACGCTGAACATTTTAAACAATGGAACCATAATCGAAGCGAATGGAATCATCATTGAAATAAGCAGAATGTTCATGAGCGTGTCTTTTCCCTTGTCTCTGAAAATCTGAAATCCGTAGCCTGCAAGCGAGCAGACAAAAATGCTAAGAACAGTTCCGCAGACAGTTGTGCGCAGTGAGTTCCAGAAAGCGCGTCCGATTTTTACGGTTGAAAGCATAGTCTTTATGTTTGCAAACAAATTTGCGCCTGGAATAACTCTTCCTGTGATTACGTCTGCGCTTGTGTTTGTCGCACCGCAAAGCATCCAGTAAAATGGAAATATAGAAAAGAAGCAAACTGTTATTATAAAGGCGTATTTTAATACTTCTGTGATGTGTCCTGATTTTTTCATTTTTCCTTCCTGTCAGCAAGAATAATCTGAATAAATGAAAGCAGCGCAACGATTATAAGAATTGCGTAAGAAACTGCCGCTGCATATCCAAACTGCGGATTGTACTTGAATGACAAATCGTAGATGTACTGCGAAATTGTGATTGTCGCGTTTCCCGGTCCACCGCCAGTCAAATTCTTTACTTCATCGAAGAGCTGCAAAGTTCCGTTTGTAGACATGATTGCTGTAAGAAGAACAACAGGCTTTAACTGCGGAAGCGTTATTCTAAAGAATGTCTGGACTGTTGAAGCTCCGTCGATTCTTGCAGCCTCGTAAATGCTGTATTCAATTCCCTGAAGTCCCGCAAGAAAAAACACGGTGTTGTATCCAGTCCATCTCCAGGTAATCGTAAAAATTACAATGACTTTTGCCCACACAGGATGAGTGAGCCAGTTGATTGGCTGAGAAATAAAATGGTGTTTTACTAGCAGAACGTTTACAAGTCCGTCCAGCGCAAAAAGAGATTTAAAGATAAGGGCGGAAGCTACAAGTGAAGTCGCGCACGGAAGAAAAATTATAGTTCTAAAAAGCCCCTTGAATTTCAGTTTTTTGTCATTAAGAATACAAGCTAGAATAATGGCGATAAAAAGCATTATTGGAACTTGAAAAGCAAAATATATAATTACGTTTTTCAGAGAAGCGATAAATTTCTCATCCTGAAAAAGCCTGACGTAGTTTTTAATTCCGCAGAAACTTAAATTGTTTCCAACTCCAGACTGAAGTGAAAGAATAAAAGCCCTGACCATCGGAATAAAGCTAAAAAGAAAAATCAAAAGCGAAGCGGGCATTACAAAATACCATCCGGCAATTTTGTATTTGCGCTCAAGCGATTTACTTTTCATATTTGCACCTCTGAAAAAATAAAGCCGCAAGACAAGTATGTTTTGAAGTTTGCTTCTGTCCTGCGGCTGGCTTTGTCAATTAAAGACCCATAAGGAATTTAACTTGCTTTTCAGCTTCTTCTATTCCCTGGTCAATGGTTTTCTTTCCTGTAAGAATGTCGCTTACAACAACTCCAATCGCGTCTCTTGCTTCGTAGTTGTAAACTCCGTATTTTACCTGCGGAATTTTTCCGGCGTAGTCAACAATGTCCTTGTAGATTTTCTGGCCTGCAAAGAAATCATTTGCCTGGTCATAGACAGAAGTCTTTGATGCAGGAAGCCATGTTGCAATTGCTCCAGAAGTTGGAAGAATTGTTTCGTAAAGTTCTGTGCTTCCGGCAAAAGTCTTGTTCAGGAAGTCGCAGGCAATTTCGGCATTCTTTGAGCTTTTCATAACCATCCAGCTTGAGCCGCCCTGGTTTGAATAGTTTGTTGCGCCAGGAATGTTGTCGAGCCTTGGTGTGTTTACAACTGCCCATTTTCCTTTCTGTGCCGGCTGATTTGTGATTGAACCTGCAATCCAGCATCCGTTGATAGTTGCCGCAACCGAGCTATTCTGAATGCTTGCGATGTATGCGTTCCAGTCAGAAACTGTAATGCAAACGCCTTCCTTTATCATTTCTGAATAAACTGAAACAGCTTCCTTAAGCGCCTCATTTCCGACCATAGAAGGATTTCCGTTCTCGTCAAAAACCCATTTTCCCGCGCTCTGAAGCATAATGAAAATACAGTCAGGTTCTGTTCCTACATAAGAAAGAAGCGGAACACCGGCTTTTGCCTTTACAATTTTTCCAAGCTCAAGGAACTGTCTCCAGGTTATATCGTTGAAGTCGGAAGGCTTGAGTCCGGCTTTTTCAAGAATGTCAGTTCTGATGAATGTAGCTGTTGCTCCGTTGTCAAATGGAACTGAATAGTGCTTGCCTTTGAACTCTCCGTAGCCAACCTTGAACTGCGCGAACTGACTTAAGTCAACTTTTCCGTCCAAAGGGTAAAATGCGTTCGGATAGTTTGATATATTTTTCTGCATTGCTGTGTCCTGGCAAAGGATGATGTCAGGAAGTGATTTTGTGTCATTTGCTGAAAGTGAAGTAATAAGTTTCTGCTGCAAGTCTGCCCAAGGTGTTTCAACTACATTTACTTTAACATCTGGATGTTCCCTCTGGTATATTTCAGCTGCTGTGTTCATTGCGTAAATATTGAACTGCGGATCCCAGCACCAGACCGTAAGCTGCTTTTCCTGCTCAGCCTTGCTGCATCCTCCCATGAAAAATAAGCCGGCTGAAACTACAGCCGCGGTCATAATTTTAGAAACCAATTTCATAAAAATTTCCTCCTAGTGATAAAACGAAATTCGTTGTGTTAACGTTAACGAGATTAATTATAGGAGCACAAAATTTAATCTGTCAAATTTTCTAATATCCAAATGAGCAACGGTTGCGCATTCGTTGTTCCGCCAAGTTGCATTTATGTGATTCTGATTTACAATCGGCATTGTTAAGAAAAAACACTATTTAGCTTGAGGTGAATATGAAAAGAGTTTGGGAGAACCCAGAAATACAATCAGTAAACAGGCTGCCAATGAGAAGCCCGCTTGTTCCTTATGAGTCGTCGCAAAAGTCGCAGATTGAGGCTGCCATAGGACCTGAATCCTGTGAAGTGCCTACAAGCTCCTTCTTTAAAAGCCTGGACGGAGAATGGGACTTCTGCTTCTTCGATTCCCCGGAACATGAGCCGGACGAAAAGACTGAGTGGCAGAAGATAAAAGTGCCCCTTTCCTGGACAATGCAGGGCTTCAGCTCTCCGCATTACACGAACATCCAGATGCCGTTTGACTGCGTGCCTCCGTTTGTGCCGCAAAAGAATCCCACTGGCTATTATAAGCTGAATGTGAGCTTGCCCGAAAAATGGAATGGCCGCCGTATAGTTCTGCATATCGGCTCTGCGGAAAGCGTTGCGATTGTATACGTGAACGGAACTGAAGCCGGCGTTTCAAAGGACACAAGGCTTCCTTGCGAATTCGACATAACTGATTTCGTAAAAGGCTCGTCCGCTGAGATTGTTATAAAGGTTGTGCGCTGGTCAGACGCCTCCTATGTTGAAGACCAAGACCAATGGTGGTTCGGCGGAATCCACAGAAGCGTCTACCTTTACTCAACTGAAAAAGTTTTCATTCAGGATGCAAAGGCGTTGACATACATTGACTTTTCAGGTGAAGAGCCGAAGGGCGTGATTCCACTTGAAGTCGCCATTGCAACATCGCAAGCCAAGTACAAGACACAGACAGAAGTGGACAAGATGCACTTTGATGTGGAATACAAAGTCTGCCGCCTTGAAGGAACTCCATCAACAGGAATCCCCGGAAAAGAAGTGGCGTCCGGCAAAATTCCGTGCAGCCTCGATGTGCGCAACACCCTTTCGCTTGCAAAGAAAGACATTGTAATTGAAAAGCCTGCTCTTTGGACTAACGAAACGCCGTCGCTTTATCTTGTAACTGTAAGTCTTCTGGAAAAGAACGGAAGGCATATAGAAAGCTCTTCATTTACAGTTGGGTTTAAGTCCGTGGAAATAAAGAGGCGCGAGCTGCTGTTCAATTCCAAGAGAGTCTACATCCACGGAGTGAACCGCCACGAGCACAACGAGTCCAATGCCAAGACTCTTTCCACTGCTGAAATGGTTCACGACATAAAGACTCTCAAGAAATACAACTTCAATGCGGTTCGCACCTGCCATTACCCGGACGATGAACGCTGGTACGAACTTTGCGACCGCTACGGAATCTACATCCTTGATGAGGCGAACATCGAAAACCACGCATACTATGATGTTATGAGCCGCAGCGAGGAATGGCTCAACTCATATATCCAGAGAGTGCAGCGAATGGCAATCCGCGACAAGAACCACGCCTGCATCTTCGGCTGGTCTTTAGGAAACGAAAGCGGCAACGGACAGAACCACTGGGCAACAGCCGCCTGGCTCAGAGGCTACGACAGCACGCGCATTGTGCATTACGAAGGCTTTGTGCGCCCGCAGATTCATCAGGGAGACTTCACTCTTGACTGCCTTGCAAACGGAAAACAGCTTACCGACCTCATTGCCCCGATGTATCCGAGCATCGACCTGATTGTAGACTATGCCACAAAGCGCGACGACTGGCGGCCTTTAATCATGTGCGAATATTCCCACGCAATGGGAAACGCAAACGGAAGCCTTGCAGACTACTGGAATGCGATTGAGTCAACCCAGGGGCTTCAGGGAGGCTTTATCTGGGACTGGATAGACCAAGGAATAGCAGCCTATGCCCCGGAAGGAAAGCTTGGTGAAAGTAAGGGCGGAAAATACTGGAAGTACGGAGGTGACTTTGAAGATAGCCCTTGCGACTACGACTTTTGCCTTAACGGACTGAACTTCCCTGACCAGACCCCCAAGCCTGCAATGGAAGAATGCCGCCGTCTTTTTGCACCTGTACGCCTTAAAGCCATCCATGCCGCCCAGGGAATCTTTGAAGTTAAAAGCAAGGCTTTCTTTGTTCCGCTGGACTTCTTAAGCTTAAAGTGGTCATGCCTAGTTGACGGAACTGCAAAGGCATCGGGTGAGATTCCGCTTAAAGAACTTCTCCCTGGAAAAACAATGCATATTGAGCTTCCTCAAGTGTGTGAGTGCGTGCTTAACGCAGACAGCCGCGCTGAAATAGTGTTCCATGCCGACTTCGTTTACGCTGAACAGACACCTTGGGCAGAAAGAGGCGAACTGTGCAGTTCAGACGAAGAGCTGATTTGCGCCGGCCGGACTTGCTTTGCAGACAGCGCCTCTTGCGTTTCCACGGAAGCCGAGCAGCTTGCCTTGAGCCTTGCGCCTGCAGTGTTCCATGCCTACACCGAAAATGAGGGAATAAAAGCCCTCTACGACAAAGTTGACAGCGACAATGTGCCCGGCTGCTTTATCGGAAAGCCTACTAAGCTCTGGATGGACTGTGCGCTTGACAAGTCCCATGGCGTAAAAGACTCGCATGGTGTATTCCATATAGTTTCAGAGAAGGACGGAAAGAAGTTTGACTTTGGAACTTGCTCTTGCGCTATAAAGAAGGCATGGCAGGAAGACAATTCATTCATGGAAATATGCGCTGACTTCAGCCTGAACAGTACAGTGCCGGAATATCCACGTATTGGTCTTGAAGCTTTTGTTAGCAGCGCATTTACAAAGGCAAAATGGTACGGATGCGGTCCCCACGAATGCTATAGCGACAGAAAGTATTCCGCGCTCAAAGGCTTGTACGAAATGGACATAAAAGACCTTGAGGTGCCTTACATTGTTCCGCAGGAAAACGGACTAAGGTGCGGCGTAAAGTACCTTGAGCTTTCAGGAGGCGGAAAGACACTGCACGTACAGTCGGACACAGAATTCAGCTTTAGCCTCTTGCCGTACACAGCTCAGGACTTATACAAGTGCCACCACACAAGCGAGCTGGTTGACCTGTCCAAAGGAAGTGAAGGCAAGTGGATTCTAGTAATAGACGCCGCCCACCGAGGAGTAGGAACAGGAGCCTGCGGTCCGGACACCCTTGAGCAGTACCGCGTCCGCCCCGGCACATACAAGCTGAACCTAAGAATCTGGTAACCTTGTCATTGTTGAACAGGGGAATCCCATGCAATAGAGCTTTGGGGCAATCCCTAAGATGACAAAGCGTAAACATTTATTATATTTTATTTGCGTGCATGGAATACCTATGTTATAATTCTTAGCGTGAAGAGAAAGAAAGTCAGCTTGAACAGCACAGTAATAACAATCTCGCAAATCTGCCCGTGCAGGAGTTCCTCCTTTTGGAATATCCTCACGGGCTGTTTTATTTAAGGGGCGTAGCAGCCCCGCATTTTCGCCAAACCAAAGGAGGTTTTAATGGCTAAAAAGTATGTCTGGAGCATTGTGCTCAGACCAAACCCATTTACACAGGACAATGACCGCGACCAGCTTGCGGACGTTGTGCCTGCCGCGGCAAAGCGCGACGAGGACATTGCGGATGCGATTGTTGCAGAAGGAAGCGAAATCAAGAAGGAGACAATTCTGAATATCCTTTCGCTTAGGAACAAAAAAGTCTTTGAGTATGCTCTTTCCGGTTGCACTTACTCAAACGAAGTGGGAAGCCTTTCGCCAAGGGTTTCAGGAGTATTCGAGGACATAAACTCCGTGTTCGACACTGCGCTACACAAGTGCTCGTTCGACATCATGCCTTCCGCCAGCCTGCGCGCTGAAACTTCCAAAATCAGTGTAAAGGTAACTGGATGCAAGGATTCAGGAGGAGCGGTAATCGGAGCGGTTACCAATACGCTTACAGGCAACAAGGATGGCACTGTTCAGATTGGAGACGATGTCATCATCGAAGGTGAAAAAATCAAGATCCAGGACGAAGCCGATACAGAGCAGGGAGTGTTCTTTGTTGACATGGAAGGCAATGAGCACCGAGTAACCCGCAAGCTCACCGCAAACAAGCCGTCCCGGCTCATAGCCCGCGTTCCGTCAAGCGTAGCCGAAGGCAATGTTTCGCTCATAATCAGAACAAGGTATACAGGAAGCAGTGTAAATATCTTAAAGAATTTACGTGAACTCCGATATGCCTATGAACTAAAAGCAGTAAAGACTTAGCAGTTTAAGTCTACCAATTCTCTATGTACTGTTCATAGCGACCTGCTATGGACTGTGCATAGAGTTCGCTATGGGATGTCCACAGAGCACTCTATGAGGTATCCATAATGGACGCTATGGAGTGTCCATAGAGAGCTACTATAGACACTCTATAGAAATCACTATCTTTTTATAATATCCTAAATTTGCCGTTCACTCTCTTTATGCTTATCTTTTTAGTAATACCTATCATATTAACTAAGGAGGAATGCTATGAAAGCAACCGTTTTATTTTCCGCGCTGGCTTTGGCTGGCTCTCTTGGCTTTGCCCAGAATTATCCTACCGCAGAGCAGACCGTGCCCGACGTGATGGGCTGGATGAAAGGATTTCCGCCGTCTCAAGAAAAAACGCTTCATGCTTCGGACGGATCGTTCTTTGAGTTTCCGGCTTTGCGCTACAGCGTGAACCACATGAGGGAGTTTTTTCCTACACGGAATGTCTCATCAGGCAATGGCAAAAAATATCAGCTAAAGACAAAGCTTGACCCGGCAATTGGAAACGTAACATTCACACCGTGGGATTCAGACAAGACGATGACTTTTGAAGAGTCGCTTGGTGCGAATTATACAGACGGAATCATAGTCATGCACAAGGGAAAAATCGTCTATGAAAAATACCCGGCAGGCTTAAAGCTGGACGGACTTCACGCGGCGATGTCGGTGAGCAAATCGTTTACTGGAACAATCGCTTCTATTCTTGTTGCTGAAGGCAAACTTGAGCCGTCAAAGAAAGTCTTTGAATATATTCCAGAGCTAAAGGATTCAGGCTTCGCGGATGCGACTGTCCAAGAGGTTATGGACATGACGACCGCAGTAAAATACAGCGAGGACTACAACAACCCGAACGCGGAAATCTGGGCTTACTCTGCGGCAGGAAACGTGTTCCGCCCGGCAGACTACACAGGCCCGCAGAATTACTACGAATACCTTGCAACTGTAAAAAAGCTTCCTGATTCAGGACACGGAGACGCTTTCGGCTACAGAACCGTGAACACAGAGCTTCTTGCCTGGATTTGCTCGCGCGTAACAGGGCAGGGGCTTGCTGATATGGTTTCCGGGATGATTTGGAAGCCTCTTGGCGCGCATTACGACGGCTACTATCAGGTTGACCCTTCTGGAATCGCGTTTGCAGGCGGCGGCTTTGACTTGAACCTTCGCGATATGGCGGCTTTCGGCGAGATGATGAGAAACGGCGGAAGGCTGAACGGCAGGCAGGTTATTCCTGAAATAGCTGTAAACTACATTGCGACCGGAGGCTCTTCCGATGAGTACAAGGCAACGTTTGCAAAAGGCGATTATCCGAAATTGCAGGGCTGGAGCTATCACAATATGTGGTGGATTACGAACAACTCGCACGGTGCATACATGGCGCGCGGCGTTCATGGGCAGGCAATCTACATTGATCCGGCGGCGCAGATGGTTATTGCGCGCTTTGCTTCGACTTACTACGCCTCGAACAAGTACATCGACCCGCTTTCAATTCCGGCTTACGAGGCTGTCGCGGAATATCTTTTGAACAAGTAGAATAAAATAAAAAACAAAGGGCATCCGTTTTTGGGATGCCCTTTTTGCTTTATCTTGCCATATCTTGCCATTCCCGCACTTGATGCGGGAACCTTTACGAATGGACTGCCGGAACAAGTCCGGCAATGACAGTCTGGTTGTGCCTACTTCAAGTTGACCATGCTCTTGTCATAGTCTGTTGGAGGTACAAGTCCCATCAGTGTCATAATTGTTGCAGGCCAAGATGAGATTCCAAGTCCGTCGTTGAGCTTGGTGTTGTCGTATTCGCCCTTGTATTCAGGGTCATAGATGATTCCCGGTACCGGGTTGAGCGAGTGCGATGTCTTTGCCTTTGGCTCTCCGTCCTTGTCCTTCTTTACGCTGCCGTCTTTTGCGTGCTCGTACATATCGTCTGAGTTTCCGTGGTCAGCCGTGATGCACATGATTCCGCCGGCTTCTTCAATTGCAGCCTTAAGACGACCAAGCTGAAGGTCCATGCCTTCCATCGAGCAGACTACCGCGTTGAATACGCCAGTGTGTCCGACCATGTCGCCGTTCGGATAGTTCAGTCTGATGTGGTCGTACTTGCCGCTCTTGATTGCTTCAATAACCTTGTCGGTGATTTCCGCGCATTTCATCCAAGGACGCTGCTCGAACGGAACAACATCGCTTGGAACTTCAACATAGTCTTCAAGCTTTTCGTCGAACTTGCCCTGCTTGTTTCCGTTGAAGAAGTATGTAACGTGTCCGTACTTCTGGGTCTCGGAAATCGCCATGAGGTGAATGCCTGTCTTTGTGAGGTATTCGCCCATTGTGCGGTCAATGCTAGGAGGATTTACAAGGTACTGGGCAGGAATGTGCGCGTCTCCGTCGTATTCCATCATGCCGGCATACTCAACGGCCGGAACACGCTTTCTGTCAAACGGAAGCTCGCCTCCTGCCGGTGTCTCAAACGCGCGTGTCATCTCAAGGGCACGGTCTCCGCGGAAGTTGAAGTAGATTACGCTGTCGCCGTCGTTGATTGTTCCGACTGGCTTTCCGTCCTTTGCGATTACGAACTCGTGCATATCCTGGTCAAGAACGCCCGGGACTTCGGTGCGGTAGGTTTCGATTGCCTTTGTAGCAGAGTCGAACATACGTCCTTCGCCCAGAACGTGCGCCTTCCATCCGCGCTCAACCATGCTCCAGTCAGCGTTGTAGCGGTCCATTGTCATGTACATACGTCCGCCGCCGGAGGCAATCTGATAGTCGCAGCCTGCAAAGCCCGCAAGGAATTCTTCAAGCGGTGTGATGTAGTTCAGTGCGGAAGTAGGGTCAACGTCGCGTCCGTCAAGCAATGCGTGCACGCGGATTTTCTTTACTCCTTCCTTGTTCGCCTCTTCAATCATCGCCTTGAGGTGGTCGATGTGGGAGTGAACGTTTCCGTCAGATACAAGTCCTATAAAGTGAAGGGTTGAGCCTTTGCTGTTCACGTTCTTGATGAGCTTCTGCCAGGTTGCGTCCTGGAACATCTTGCCTGATTTGATTGACTCGCCTACAAGCTTAGCTCCCTGTGCGAACACGCGTCCGCAGCCCATAGCGTTGTGTCCGACTTCGCTGTTTCCCATGTCGTCGTCAGAAGGAAGTCCTACCGCTGTTCCGTGGGCCTTGAGTTTTGTGTGCGGACAGTTCGCCGTGAACCAGTCAAGGTACTTCATGCGGCTTGCCTTTACAGCGTCGCCCTCAACATATTTTCCGTAGCCAACACCGTCCATGATTACAAGAACCACAGGACCGCGACGGCCTTTCCAGTTCGGATTTTTTTCCAAAGCATGCATTGTATCTGCCATATATAAAACCTCCATAAAGTTTTTGTACTAAGATAAATAGTCTTGGCTCTAGTATAGCGATTAGTGGGATTCATTACAATTGATAGGAATGATAGGAAAAGACGGACCAGGGCTTACGCATGATGTGAATTGATTAAGTTCTCAACCGCCTTGATTCAGGTAAACTTTCAATTATGAAATGCAATTCATGCGCCGACGGTTATCTGATTGTAAAATCATCAAAAGACGGCTCAAAACACTTTCTTGCCTGCACAAACTACACCGCCAACGGAAAAGGCTGCGGCAACATAATCTGGAAAGAGGACTTTTACAGAATGATGAGATTATGATGTGGGGAAGAAATAATAGGAAAACTTTTCATCCCATTAAATCCGATGAAAGAAAGGCTGAGCAGGTTCTCCATGATATTTCCATTCACACATATTATTACAACAAGTCTATTCTTGACGGATACACTCTGAAAATTCTCCGTGAAGAAATTGAAACTTCTTATAAGAACAAGCTTAAAGAAATCTACGAAGACCTTGAAAAAACTGATGATTTATCAGAATGAAAAAGGAGATACAAAAGTCGATGTTCTTTTTTGTGATGATAATATCTGGATGACGCAAGCGGCAATTGCTGAACTTTATCAGACAAAACCTCAGAATATTACCCAGCATATTAAAAATATTTATGAAGATGGCGAGCTTGAAGAAAATCGAACTTGTAAGGATTACTTACAAGTTCAAATGGAAGGTTCAAGGGAAATAAAGCGAAATAAAAAGCATTACAGCTGAGCTATTTAAAATAAATCAAGCCTCCGAAAAATTCAGAGGCTTGAGTGACGCGGCCAAAAATAGCGAACAGGGGAACTAACACACCTCACGTCCATAATCTGAATATGGCATAACAAGAATTGAAAGTCAAACAGGAAACAACAATGCAGATGAAGAAATATAAGCTGTGAGAAATTTGCGAGAATATTACTGACGGGGAACATGGGACTGTTGTTGATTCTCCTGATGGTGAATATTTTTTATTAAGTAATAAGAATATTGTTGATGGAAAAATTGTAATAAATACAACAACAGACAGAAGGATAGACAAGCAAACTTTTGAAAAAATTAACAAACGAACTAAGCTAGAAAAGAATGATGTGTTGATTTCCACTGTTGGAACTTTAGGAAAATTGTGCATTATTGAAGATAACCTTAATTATACGGTTCAGCGAAGTGTTGGGATTATAAAACCTAACCAGGAAAAACTCAAATCTATTTTCTTGAAGTATTTATTGATGACAGATTCTTATCAGAATCTTCTTAAGAATACATCAAAGGGTGCTATTCAAAAGTGTATTTTTATTGATGATTTGAAAAGTCTCGAACTTTCTATCCCTAATATTTCTACCCAGAAAAAGATTGCAAGCGTTCTTTCCTCATTGGACGAAAAAATCGCCCTGAACCGCCGCATAAACGCAAGGCTTGAGCAGATGGCTAAACGCCTTTACGACTACTGGTTCGTGCAGTTCGACTTTCCGAATTCAGACGGCAAGCCCTACAAGTCCAGCGGCAGAAAAATGGTCTATAACGCAGAGCTGAAAAGAGAAATCCCGGAAGAGTGGGAAGTGAAGTCTTTTTCAGATTTCTTTGAACTTGGAAATGGAAAGGATTATCGCCACTTGCAAAGTGGAAAAATTCCTGTTTATGGTTCTGGTGGTTTTATGTGTGGTATAACGGATTTTCTTTTTGATGGAGAATCTGTTCTTTTTCCAAGAAAGGGAACTTTGAATAATATCATGTATAAGAATGAAAAATTTTGGACTGTAGATAAACCAAAATTGAATTGAGCATAAGACTAAACATCTGCAAGATATTGTTATCAATAAATCCGGAGTATTCATCTCAAATTTTACAAGGGACAAAAAAGTATGAATACCGCAGGCAAATTGCAAAACGGGCTGTCGATGAAATCTTGATATATTCAACGGCTCCAGATATGAAAATCATCGGCTCGGTAAAAGTTCATTCTGTGATAAAAGGAACACCGGCGGAACTTTGGAAAAAAACTGAAAAATATTCCGGGATATGCAGAGAAAAGTTTTTTTCATATTTTGAAGGAAAAGAAACCGCATTTGCATATAAATTGGGAGAGGTTCAATCATTTAATCCTCCAAGAAATCTGACTGATTACAACATCAAGACAGCTCCGCAATCATTTGTTTATTTGTAAGCTTAGATATAAAGAATTGTTCGCTTTGCATTTTTTTCTGAATAAAATCACCAGCTTCCCGGTTCGTTTCTGAAAAACCGAAAATCAGCTCCACAAGCTCATCTTTTGAAAGCGAAAGAAGAAAATCCTTTTTTGTCATAATTTTTATTCGGTTTATTGTATGTTAAAAACAACAAAGTTTGAAGCGAGGAGGGATTCCACTTAAAAATTCCATAAAAAATAAAGTAACTAAGTTCCCCGAATAAAATAACTATATTTCCAAATTTAGTTACTTTATTTTAAAATATAGTTACTATATTTATCTGACAGACTGGGTATGTTTATCGGTAAGTTCTCTGTTTGTAGCTGCATAAAAATTATTCAGCTTGCTTTGTTTTACAGGCTAAAATCATGCTATACTATAATAGAAAAATCTAAGCATATAAAAAGAAAACAAACATTCTGGAGTAAAATTTTGACAAGCGATCAGATGATAAATAAAGTCGGCGGCAATATTCAGGAAAAAGCGGCCTTGATTTGGAACGTTGCTAATACACTGGTCGGACTTTACAAGCCTCATGAGTACGGACTGGTTATTCTGCCTATGTGCATCATAAAAAGATTCCATGACTGCCTTTTGCCGACCCATGAAAAAGTTCTTGAGACTTACGAAAAGATAAAGACTCTTGAGGTAAAGGACGGATTCCTTTCAAAAGCTTCCGGTTACCAATTTTATAACACAAGCAAGTTTACTTTTGAAACTCTTGTAGCTGATCCGGACAACATTGCAGACAATTTTGAGGATTATATCAACGGATTTTCGGACAATGTAAAGGATATTCTGCACAGAATGAAGTTTGAAGACCAGATAAAAACCATGAAGGAAGGCAAGGTTCTTTATCAGGTTATAAGCGATTTTAATTCTGCAAAAGCAGACATGAATCCTGAAAAAATCAGCGCGATTGACATGGGCTATATCTTTGAAAATCTTGTCCAGCGGTTTTCAGAAAGCTATGACGAGGAAGCCGGAGCACATTTTACCAGCCGCGACATTATTTACACTATGTGTGACCTTCTTGTAAGCGGCGACAAGAATGCTTTTAGCTCTGACGGAATAAACAAGACGGTTTACGACATGACCATGGGAACAAGCCAGATGCTTACCTGCATGGAAGAGCGGCTCAGGCAGTTTGACAAGGCTGCTGTGCTAACGAGCTTCGGGCAGGAATTCAATCCTTTTACATTCGGCATTGCAAAGGCAGACATGCTCATCCGCGGCGGAGACCCGGACAATATGCAGTTCGGAGACACCCTGAACGACGACAAATTTTCCGGTTACACATTCGACTATATTATAAGCAATCCTCCTTTTGGAATTGACTGGAAAAAAGAAGCGTCTGACATTGAAAAAGAAAGCAAACTTGGCGCGAGAGGCCGCTTTGGCGCGGGGCTTCCTCCAAAAAGCGACGGGCAGCTTCTGTTCATGCTAAACGGTGTTGCAAAGCTAAAGGAAACCGGACGCATGGCAATAATACAGAACGGCTCAAGTCTTTTCAGCGGAGACGCCGGAAGCGGACAAAGCGAAATCCGCCGGTACTTAATAGAAAACGACTGGCTTGATGCGATTATTCAGCTTCCTAACGATTCTTTTTATAACACAGGGATTGCAACATACATCTGGATTGTAACAAAAAACAAGGATGAAAAAAGGCTCGGAAGAGTTCAGCTGATTGACGCTTCAAACTGCTACGAAAGCCGCCGCAAGAATATCGGCAATAAGCGCGTGGATTTGACAACAGACTGTCGCAATCTTATTTTAAGGGCCTATGATGAATATTCAGACAAAGACTACGAAGAAAAAACAGAAAACGGAAATTCAATCATCTGTAAGTCAAAAGTCTTGGACAGCGTTGACTTGGGCTATAACAAAATCACCGTTGAAAGTCCGCTTTTAGATGAGAACGGAGAGACCGTAAAGGACAAAAAGGGCAAGACTCAGTCAGACAGCAATAAGCGCGACTATGAAAATGTTCCGCTGGATGAAGACATAGACAAATATTTTGAGCGTGAAGTTCTTCCATATAATAAAGCCTCCTGGATAGACAAATCAAAAACAAAAGTCGGCTATGAGATTCCATTTACAAGAACATTCTATGTTTACAAGCAGCTTGAAAAAGCGGACGAAATTGCCAGCCGCATAGAGTGGCACGAAAAGTCGTTGATGGAAAAACTTCGCAAGCTGTTCGGGGAGGAGTAAATGCTGAACATAATATTCGGAAAAATTGACAATGTGATTTTTAACACGAGTGTTTTCTTTAAGAATTCTTATGAGGAAAGTTGGTTTTTGGAAGAAGAAACTCAGCAGATGATTCTTGATATTGATAAGTCAAAGGTTCTTGGAAACGGTGCGATTGAAAGCCCCGTGATGGGAATAATTCCGCCGACATCACTTTCTGGGGGCGTAAAAACTCTGATTTTGATTTCTCATATTTCAGATAAAATTTTTAATGCTTCAAACTGCGGCAACAACTGCGCCTCATGGCTTTTGAAAATTGGAAAGGAAAAAAATGTTACTGTAAATCTTCGGCATCTGATGGATTTTGGCGACGGCAGTTTTGAGCTCAACGTCGTTAATAAAAATAAAATTGTCCGTTCAATGGATGAACTTTTGGAAATTGCAGGAGATTTGTTATGAAAGGCAAATATTTTATTTCAATTTCCAACAGCAAAGTAAAATACGAGTTTTCAATAAAACGAAACATCACGGTCATTCAGGGAGACAGCGCGACAGGAAAGACAACGCTTGTGGATATGATCCGTGAATTTGAGCAGAACGGATCTGATTCCGGAATTAATCTTTCATCTAAAAAAAAGTGCCGCGTTCTTGAAGGGAACAACTGGCAGGAAAATCTTTCATTGATGAATGACAGCATTGTCTTTATTGATGAGGGAAACAGATTTGTTGAAAGCTCGGATTTTGCAAAAGCCGTAAAAAACAGCGGCAATTATTATGTAATCGTTACGAGGGAAGGCCTTGATAATCTTCCTTATAGTATTGAAGAAATTTATGGAATCCATACATCAGGAAAATATGCAGATTTAAAACAGGTTTATCACGAGTTTTATAGAATCTATGGAAATAATAATTTTAATGATTGCAGAATTGAAAAAATCATAACAGAAGATTCAAATTCTGGCTTTGAGTTTTTTAATGCAGTCTGTGGCGAAAAAATTATTTGCGAATCTGCAAACGGAAAATCCAACATATTCAAAAAACTTTTGCAGTCAAAGAATGAAGCAGTTTTGGCAATAGCGGACGGAGCTGCAGTTGGCTCCCAAATGAATCTTGTAGGCGAACTTTTAGAAAGACAAAAAAATTTTTTTCTTTTTGCACCGGAATCTTTTGAATGGCTCATTCTCCAGTCTGAAATAATAAATGACAAAGAAATAAAAAATATTTTAGAAAATCCTGAAGAATATATTGAAAGCAAAAATTATTTCAGCTGGGAGCAATTTTTCACAAAACTTCTTGTGGAAAAGACAAACAACAGTTATTTGAATTATTCAAAGAAAAAGATAAATCCAAATTACCTGACAGAAAATGTAAAAAGAAAGATTTTAACGTCTGATGCTTTGAAAATTATTTGGGAATCAATAACTGGAAAAAATAAGAATTAAGAAATAAAAGAAAAGTAGATATTTATGGAAAAAGAGATTGCGATTTTTAAGACCGACAAAGAAACGATAAATGTGGAAGTTATTTTTGCGGATGAAACCGTCTGGCTTACACAGGAGCAGATGTCCAAGATGTTTGAAAAGGCGAAGTCCACAATAAACGAGCATATAAAGCACATTTTTGAAGAAGGTGAACTTGACAGAATTGTGGCTGTTCGGAATTTCCGAATGACCACAAAACACGGAGCGATTGAGGGGAAAACACAAACTCATGATGTTCTTTATTACAACCTTGATGTGATAATTTCCGTTGGCTACCGTGTAAAATCCCTGCGCGGCACGCAGTTCCGCCAATGGGCCACAAAACGCCTGAACGAATATATACTTGACAGGCAGATTGAAAACGCGGGAAAAAAGTAAATGGAAATACATTGGTGATAAACTGGGGGATAAAAGTGAAAAATGCTTTGCACGGATTACTTGATGAGCTTCGCTCTTATGATACAGAACGCGAATGGTTTGAATTTAAGGAAAACTGGTTTGACCAAACGCAGTTGGGACAATATATTTCTGCTCTTTCAAACAGTGCCGCTATAGAAGGGCGAAAAAACGCCTATTTTGTCTGGGGAATTCATAATGATACACATTCTGTTACAGGAACAACATTTAACAGTAATATGGATATAAAAAATGAGCCATTGAAACATTTTTTAGCCCGTCAGATTACTCCTGATTTAAATTTCACTTTTAACGAAACTGTTTATGAGGGAAAGAAAGTTGTTGTGCTTACTATTCCGGCGGCAAAAACTGTTCCTACAAGCTTTGATAATGAAAGATACATAAGAATTGGTTCTAGCAAGGAAAGCCTTAGAAAATATCCGGAAAAAGAATCCTATTTATTCGAAGTGCTCCGGCATGGATTCCCGACAATAGAGAATACACCATCCAAATATCAGGACTTAACTTTTGAAAAACTTTTCATTTATTATGGAGCAAAAGGAATAAAACTTAATGCCGAAACTTTTAAGAAAAATCTGAATCTTCTGACAGAAGATGGAAAATACAATATTTTGGCACAATTGCTTTCCGATAACTCGCAGATTCCTTTTAGGGTCGCAATTTTTTCTGGAAAAACAAAGGCAGATAAAATGTATTCCATAAGGGAATTTGGGTATCAGTGCATTCTGTATACTTTGGAAGAAGTGCTTCGCTATGGAGATGTTCTTAATATTATTCAGGCTGATGAAAAAGATCGGATTGTAGAAAGAAAAGAAGTTCCGCTTTTTGAAAATGATGCGTTCAGGGAAGCTGTTATAAATGCTTTTGTTCATAATAAATGGGTAACAGAAAATGAACCGATGATTACAGTTTTTTCTGACAGAATTGAAATTCTTTCAAGAGGTGTTTTGCCTCCGGAGCAGACAGTCGAAGGCTTTTTCAGAGGGGAATCAATTCCTGTAAATAGAAAATTGTCAGAAATCTTTTTGCAGCTGCATATCAGTGAAAAAACAGGCCGTGGAGTTCCAAAAATTATCAGCATATATGGCAAAGATGTTTATGAATTCCATGAAAATTCTATTCTTGTAAAAATTCCTTTTAATTTGATTAATGATATGGGTGATAAAGTGGGTGATAAACTGGGTGATAAACTGGGTGATAAACTGAATAATACACAGCTGAAGGTTTTGTCAGAAATCAGGAATAATCCAAGTGTTACAAAGCCTGAACTTGAAAAAATAGTAGGAGTTGGAAAAACTTCTATAGACAATGCAATTTCTGCCTTAAAAAAGAAAGGCATGATAACCCGGACAGGTTCAAACAAGAGTGGATATTGGAACGTAATGGCGGAAAACTGATTTTCAATGATATTGTATTGAACTCAGTCAAAACAGGATAAAACAATGAAAGACAGCGGAATAGATTGGATTGGAAAAATCCCGGATGAGTGGAAAATTGAAAAAGGAAAGCGTATTTTTGCTCAAAGAAATGAACGAGGAAACAAGATAAACTTAGAATTATTGTCTCCAACTCAAAAATATGGCGTAATTCCACAAACTCTTTATGAAGAATTAACAACATATTCTGCTGTGAAATTGAAAGAAGGAACAGATTTATCTCAATTAAAAACTGTACATAAAGGTGATTATTGTATCAGTCTAAGAAGTTTTCAAGGTGGTTTTGAATATTCAAAGTATGAAGGTGTTGTGTCTCCTGCTTATCAAATTTTTTATGCAATAAAGAATATAGATGAATGTTATTATAAATATCTTTTTAAAGACCAGACTTTTATTGCAAAAATGAATTCATTTACTATGAGTTTGCGAGACGGAAAAAATATCGCATTTTCTGATTTTGGAAATACATATATTCCTCTTCCGCCGCTTTCCGAGCAGACAAAAATCGCAAACTTTCTTGACAAAAAATGCGCCCAGATTGATTCGATAATTGAGGAGTCAAAAAAATCGATAGAAGAGTACAAGTCCTGGAAGCAGTCCGTTATTTTTGAGGCTGTTACCGGGAAAAACTTAAGCTGCAAAAAGAAAGACAGCGGAATTGAATGGCTCGGCGAGATTCCGGAAGAGTGGGAAGCAAAAAGGTTCAAAAGCATTATAGATTCATTTGAAAAAGGGAATGGAATAACAAAAGAAGAAGTTTTTTCCGATGGAGATACTTTTTGTGTGCGGTACGGGGAAATTTATTCAAAATATGATAATTCATTTGAAAATTGCTTTTCAAAAACATTCAAGGATAAAATCCCGGTAAAAAAATATTTTTCAAATGGGGGCTTGCTGTTTGTCGGAACAGGCGAGCTGGTTGAAGAAATTGGAAAATGTGTCGCATATTTAGGCAATGAACAGTGTTTGGCTGGAGGAGATATTATCATCGCAAAACATAAACAGAATGCAAAGTTTTTAAGCTATGCAATGAACAGTCATTATGTTCAAGCTCAAAAAAGTTGCAATAAAGCTAAGTTAAAAGTCGTTCATATTTCTGCTACAGAAATTGGAAATGTTCTTTTAGCTCTTCCCCCGATTTCCGAGCAGAAATCCATCGCAAACTTTCTTGACAAAAAATGCACCCAAATCGATTCACTGATTTCAGAAAAACAGTCGCTTATAAAAGACCTTGCCGAATACAAGAAGTCCCTGATTTTTGAAGCCGTAACCGGAAAAAGGAGAGTGTAAAATAGAATCTCTGGCTTTATTATGGTAGAATAAGAATATGTTAAAAACTGAAAATGTAAAAGCGTATTACTTTTTTGACGAGACAGGCGACCCGCAGGTTCTTGGAAGAAAGGGCAAAAAAGATAGACCCTGTATAAGGAGGCTAGGTTTCTTCCGAAACGCATGGCATGCGGCCCACTTTCACCTTAATAGGATCTACCAATAATATACCTTATAAACGAAAAAAAAGCAACGGAATTAATTATGCCAGACACAGAAAAACAGTTTGAAGCAGACATTGAAAGATACTTAATCTCAAAGGAAGGCGGCTGGACAAAATGTATTGATGCCGGATACAGAGCTGGAAACGCCGACGGCTACGCACTTGATATTGCGACTTTAACAGGATTCGTTAAGGACACTCAGCCCAAGTCCTGGGCTCGTTTTAAGAAGATGAATCCTGACAACACGGAGCATAAGTTTTACAATAGCTTTGAGGACGCCGTTAACAATTATGGAATGGTGTCTGTTCTTCGGCACGGATTCAAGCATTTGGGAATTGAATTCAAGGTCTGCTACTTTAAGCCGGAAAGCGCATTGAACCAGACTGCCCTTGAGCATTACAAGCAGAATGTTTGCCATTGTATCCGCCAGTGGCATTATTCTACAGAAAACAATAATTCTGTTGACCTTATGCTTGCCGTGAACGGAATTCCGCTCGTTGCAGTTGAGCTTAAGAATCAGCTTACAGGGCAGAGCACGGATAATGCGAAAATCCAATGGATTAACGACCGTGACGCAAAAGAAAGCTGCTTCAAGTTCAATCACCGCGTTCTGGTTTTCTTCTGTGTTGATTTGTACAATGCCTTTATGGCGACAAAAAAGCCTTCAAAAGAAGACGATTTTCTGCCGTTCAATCAGGGCTCAAACGGAGCAGGAGTTGATGGAGGTGCGGGAAATCCGCAGACTTCTGACGGCGACTATGTAACTTCATATATCTGGAAAGAAGTTTTTCAAAAAGACAAGCTCCTTGATATTTTCCAGAAGTTTATTCATTTTGACAGGCACGAGGAAACTTTTATAAATGGCAAGGGCAAAGAGGAAACTAAGCTTGTAAAGAAAATTATATTTCCGCGCTATCATCAGCTGGATGTTGTGCGTAAACTTATCGCCGATGTAAAGGAATGCGGCAGTGGAAAAAACTATCTGATTGAACACAGCGCAGGCTCCGGAAAGAGCAATAGTATTGCCTGGGTTGCCTATCGGCTTGCTTCTCTTTTTGATGGCAATGACAGGCCTATGTTCAATTCCGTAATCATCATTACAGACCGCAAGGTTTTGGATCAGCAGCTGCAGGAAACTGTTTCCGGCTTTGACCACACGCTTGGAAGTGTAATCACTATTGATGACAAGACTGAAGTGGACGGCGAGCGGAAATCAAAAGCGCTTAGAAATGCAATCAATGACGGAAAGCGCATAATCATTACAACATTGCAGAAGTTCCCTGTAATTTATGAGCAGGTGGAAGGAACAGAAGGCAAAAAGTTTGCTGTTATTGTTGACGAGGCTCATTCAAGTCAGACAGGTGACAGTGCAAAAAAACTGAAAATTGCGCTTGCAGACAAAACCGATGCCCTTAAAGAATGGGAGGCAATAGAAGCGGAGGCAGAGGAAAAGTCTAATGACAGCGAGGACGAACTTATAAGGGAAATGGCGGCTCATGGAAACCATAAGAATTTAAGTTTCTTTGCCTTTACCGCAACTCCTAAAAACAAGACGCTGGAAATGTTCGGCCAGAAGCAGCCTGACGGAAGCTATAAGCCGTTCCATGTCTATTCAATGAGGCAGGCGATTGAAGAAGGCTTTATAATGAATGTCCTTGAAAACTATACGACATACAAAAACTGCTACAAGATTCTTCAGGAATCCCCGGATGATCCGCAGGTTTTCGCCTCAAAGAGCGTAAAACTTATCAAGCGTTATGAAGAACTGCATCCACATAACTTACAGCAGAAAGCGCAGATTATTGTTGAAACATATATGGACATAACCCGCAACGCAATAAACGGACGCGGAAAAATGATGGTTGTTACCGCAAGCCGCCTGGCTGCCGTCCGCTATTTTCATGAGATAAAACGATACATAGAAAATGAGGCAAAAAAAGATGAGGCATATAAAAATCTTGAAATTTTCATTGCGTTTTCAGGAAGCCTAAAAGACCCGGAAGATCCGGCCGAAACGGAATACAAAGAAAGCTCGATGAACAAAGACCATAACGGAAATTCTGTTTCAGAAGCGCAGACAAAACAGGTGTTCCATAACGAAGGAAACATTCTTATTGTCGCGGAAAAATATCAGACAGGATTCAGCGAAAGCTATCTTCATACGATGATTGTTGACAAGAAGCTCCGCGACGTAAAGGCAGTGCAGACACTCAGCCGCCTGAACAGGACTTGCGATGGAAAAGAAGACACTTTTATTCTGGACTTTGTTAATACAAAAGAGCAGATTTTTGAGGCGTTCCAGCCGTATTATCAGACAACGGAATTAAAAGAGGAGCTTAACAAAAACCTGATTTATCAGACGCAGAAACTGCTCCGCAATTATAAGATTTACACTGATGAAGATATAAAAAACGTTACGGATATTTATCTGAAAGAAAAAAAGAATCCTTCCCGGCAGGCAATGATTACAAACGCATTGAAGCCAGTTGTTGACGGTTATAACAGCCTTAATCAGGAGCAGCGTTACCAGTTCAGAAAAATGCTGCGTTCATTTGTAAAGTGGTACAATTTTATAACTCAGATTATAAGAATGTTTTCAAAAGACTTGCACCGCGAGTATTTGTTCTGCAAGTATCTTGAAAAACTTGTTCCGCAGGACAAAGAGACAATGATTGATATTACAAGCAAGATTAAGCTTGAATATTATAAGCTTGAAAAAACATTCGAAGGCTCTGTTGAGCTGAATAAAGAAAATGGCGTTATTGAGCCGCAGCGGATAAAAAATAATGTGGGCGAAAAGGAAAAGAAAACTCCGCTTTCCGAAGTCATAAAAAAGATAAACGAGGAATTCGGAGCAAAGTTTACAGAACGCGACCGCGTGATTTTTGAAGATGTTTACAACACAATGAAGCAGGACAAAAAGCTGATGCAGTCGGCACGCTCAAACGGCCGGCAGATGTTTGAGAACAATATCATGCCAAAATCATTTGATGACACTCTCCAAAGCTCATACATGGAAAATATGGAAGCATATCAGTCTTGGTTTGAAGACAAGCAGAAATACGAGTTCATGAAGAAAATGATGGCGGAAGCATTGTACAAGGCGTTTATACATAACCAGTAAAGTACCTAATTCCCCCTGCAAATCCGCTAAAAATATGTTATAATTTTCTTATAAAACAAAAACATTCGGGAGAGTTGCGGATTTGTGTATAGATGAAAGTCAGCTTTATTTTGATTTTGATGATTATTCTGACTGTGAGAGCGTCTGTCAGGAAGATTTGAATTTTTGCGCGGTTCAGGCAATCAAAAATGCGGATTCTATTCTTGACCGCTTTGAAAACCTTGAGCTTTTGAATGTGCTTAAGCATGAAAACAAGATTCAAAAGCTGGACGGCCATTCCTCTTTTGTGTTCCGAGCGGTGGACAGCGTTACAGACAAAAAGGTTGTCCTAAAGTGTCTTGATCCGCTTTTTTCCCAGCGGATTGCAGGAATTCCTGACATAGACACTGATATAGACTACGAAAAGCTTTTTGAATGGGAAGATAAAATTCTTTCGGAGCTAAAAAACAACCGCCACACGCCGGCTGTTATAAACCGTCTTTCGCGTGTTCCAGTTCTGATTGAAACCGGCGGAAAAACTTTTTCACACACCTTAAGCTATCTTGCAATTGAAAATCTTAATATCGAGCTTAAAAAGGCTTTTTTTGACAACAATAATCCTTCGCTTTTAAAATATGCAAAGAGGCTGAGGCTGTTCTGCCAGATTCTTAATGCAGTCTGTTCTGTGCAGGGGAATGGAGTTTTTCACCGTGACCTAAAGCCTTCAAATCTTATGGCAAAATCCGGCAGGCAAAGCGACGGTGTTGTTCTGATTGACTTTGCCTCAAGCTACGCAAGAAAGGATATCCGTGAGAAAATCCGCCTCTATCCTGAAAAATGGCATGGAACAGAAGGCTATGCCTCGCCTGAAATTCTTTGCGGTCTTTCTCCTGAAAAAGACCTTGCTCCTGCCCAGGATATGTATTCTTTGGGCTGTATGCTTTACGAGCTTTTCGGCTGCCGCACATTCAATCAGAAATTATATGAGACAAATCCCGGCTATATAGAAACTATTGAAAACTGCCGCATTTATCCAAATGACGGAAACTGCTTTGAAGAAAGGCTTGAAGTGTTCAATTCCTATCTTGATGAATTTTCGCGCTCTGTGCGTCCTGTTGCTTTGGGAGAAGAGGCGGATATTCCGTCTTTTATAAAGCAGGAAATTGACGTGATTATTCAGCGGTTCACTTCGTTTGACTGGAGAAAACGCCCTTGCAAAGAAGATTTTCCTGAAATCCGCAGAAAGCTTTTTTATCTTTCAAAGATTATGGAAAATACGCATCTGCGTTCAGAGTTTAAAAGGCGGAAGGCTGTACACAAAAAACGCCTTATGGAAAAGTCAGCGGCACGGCTTGGTTCTTTAATGCCAAAATCGGAGGCTTGTAAATGACAACGACCGAACCTAACACAGAACTTTCTCTTGCCCAAAAAACCGTTTCCAACATAAAAATTGAAACCCTTCTTCCTGAAATTACACTTACGCTTAGTCTTGAGGATTTTACTGATTTTTCAAAGGCCGCAAAACTTGAGGTAAGAAAATCTACTGCCATAATCTTCAAGGAAAAAATTGAAAACCAGATTGCGGAATTTGAAAAAGACAATTCTTCCCTTGCCCAAAACAAGCGCTATTCTGACACATATTATTACCGCCTTTCTGCCTACTATAAGCTGCTCGGCGACTTTGAGAATGAAAGAAAATGTCTTGAAAAAATCCAATCTAATGCAAACGTTTTTTTTGAGGAGCAGAAGGCTAAAAACCGGCTTGCTACGGAATCTATAAAAAATCTGTATGGATCAAAAAACGCTCCGTCTGACATTCTTAAACCTAAAACTGCGGAAACAGTTCGTACCCTTTCCTGCGTTCAGCTTGCCGCCGGGGACTACATTGGCGCAAACAAGATGATAGAATCATTTCTTGATGGTCAGAATGACGAATCGGAAGAAAACTATGAGCTTTTGTGCCAGTTCGGTCTTACTTTTGTTCTTTTGAATGACTTAAGGAAGGCGGTTCATACATTCCGCTATGTTTTTTACAATATTGAAAACACAAGCGATGTTGCCCTTATGCTCGCTTATCTTTACCGTGCTTTGCTGCTGCAAGAAAAAACTAAAAAAAGAAAATGCGCGCTTTATAAAAAGACTGTTTTCTGGCTTAAAAACGCCGCCTGCCTTAATCCCGCCTCTAAGCAGGTTGCGGATTTTTTCTATAAGACTGCTTTCAAGACAGAAACAGAATATTTTACACGCTTTATGGAAAGGTTTGTAAAATTTGCTTCCACAAAAAAAGATAAGGAATATTTTGTTGATTCAATGAATATTCTTGGCAATTGCTATTTTGAGCAGAACCGATTTGCCGATTGCATTGAAGTGCTGCAGGAAATCTGTACTCAGGATTATTTTTCCGCAGGGATATGGAGCAACATTGCGCTGTGCAATATCAGAATGAACAAGAGCGACCGCGCCTTAAAGAATGCCGAAAAGTCATATCTAAAGCTAAAGGAAACAGACGGAAAGAGGCTTAAACACAATGTTTCTTCTATATATATGGATTTATTGTGCAAGGCAAAAAAGTATGATGCGGCCCTGAAAGTCTTTGAGGAAAAATTCGGAGCGACTTTTGTTCCTGCAAGCAAGAAAGAATTCCTTGATGTGTGCGACCTGTTCCTTCGCATTCTGATTGAAAAGAAGGAATTCTCGCATGCCGCGGAGTATGCTGAGTTTTTATGGCAATGCACAAGCAACGCCAATACTGAGGAAATGGCGGAAGTAAAGGTTTGCATACTGAACACAAAAATCAGGCTTTTTGCAGATATTTCATATAATCCTGAGATTCTTCTGGACTGTTCATTTGAGTTTGAAAAACTTTTTTACGAATACAGAAAAACTCATAAAGATTTGCCGCTGTTTTTTAACAATCTAGTTTATTCAAGACTTGAGAGTGGCGGAAATCTTGATGGCGGAATCCTTGATATTTTTTTAAGCAATGTGACGACAAACTGCTATCTGTGCGCTACATTCGGACTTTATCAGGCACGTATAAAAAACAATGCGGAAAAATGCGCCCATTACTACAACAAGGCGACAGAGCTTGTTACCGCGGCAGACTTTGAATATCGCTCAAACCTTGCAGAAGAGCTGCGCCTAAAACGCGACCTGGAGCTGTTCCGCCTTTATGAAAAGTTTGGCTCCCCGCACGAGGCAGAGCGGATAAAAGCGCGCATAATAAAAAAATGCCCGGAAGAACTGTGGTTTTACAGGAAAGCGGTGAGAGGGGAAGGAGAAGAGTAATGATTAACATCCAGTTGAAACCACAAAAAGAAAACACCTATTGTCCTCTCTGCTTTTCCATAGTTACAAAGACAAATATAGATAAACATTTGGATGAAAAACATCCTCGAAATGAATATATTGCAAAGAAAAATATACCTCTTACAATTGTTCGTCATGTTTTGGATTATCTTTGTCCTGACTGTTATTTAACTTATGAAGACATAGATAAACTTAAAGATTACATTAGTACATCATTTTTCAATTAGAGAAGAAGAAATTCCTGAAGAAAAACCTATAGAAAAAAAAGTTAAACCTCCTAGGAAAACATCAAGAGAACCAAAAGTTTTTGTTGTTCCAGAAGTCCCAAAACAACCTGTTGAAAAATCCATAAATGACTTTACTCTTTATGTTTATGACTCTTTAACTCCAACTAGATGTAATGGAAGAACATACCATTCTGCAGAAAATGTTACTTTAGAAACCGTCACTTCTAATGGTATACCTGTTCGTTTTAATGCATTTTTTTGTTCAAAATGTGGCAAATATTATACGAACATAGAAGCTTTAGAACGCAAATTCCCATTACACAATTATCCGTTAATAAAGATGCAATTCCAGTCTTCAAGTCCATATGAAAAAAGAGCTTATTCAGACTTAGCATTGTATGGATATACAGCAAGAGCCGGTGCTTTAGCAGAATATGAGCGACAAAATATTCTGATTCGCGTTATGGTAAACAATTTTTTGAGCAAAAAACAGATAACTGGGCTATTAAGAGGTTTTATAAACTATAACGGCAGAGCTTCTCATATGGAGAATGCTGTAAGAATATGGGAAACAGATATAGAGTTTGTTGGCAACTTTAGACTTGATTCCCAAAAAAGAGTTAAAGCAGATACAGTAAAAATAATATATAAAGGCAAAATTCAATAAAATTTTTGTCAACTTTTCATAATTAAACCTGCTTGTTATTAGCAAACGCAACAGATAAGGAGAATGAATTATGAAGTATTTTATGGTAACTGTTAAATGTGGACATGTTGGAAAGAACAATTATTACAAAGGAACATTGTTCTTGAAGGCTGAAAACGGTCGTGCTGCTGCTAAGCAGGCGAGAGAATGTCCAAGAGTAAAACATGATCAAAAAGATGCAATTCTAAGTGTATCTGAAATTGATGAAATGTTTTTTGAAATAGGTCGTGAACTGAATCATACGATTCATTATTACACTTGCGAAAGTATTCAGGAACAGAGAATGTATTTTTCGGAAATAGAGAACAATGTCTTTGTAGAAGAACGTGTTTTTGAAGAACCAAAGAAGTACGCAAAAAAGCATTCTCTTCGCAATACATACAATATGGATCCAAATTATGAATTCCTAAAAAGAAACAGATATTTGGATTACTACGTAGCTTAAGGAGATTAAGTGATGAAAAAAACAGTATTTGTAACTTTGATGATGGCAGATGATATGCATAAACGTCATTATCCTGTTGATGGAAATTCATTTATCGAATATCCAGGAGAAGTTTATTATGCAATCAATGCTGTGTTGGCAAAAACATTAAATGCAGATGATGATATAAAAGTTATCCTTCTGGAAACAAAAGCAGGGGACAAGGCTGGAACAAAAAATGCACAGTTGTTCATGGATGAATTAAACGAACTTAATACTTGTGGTGCAAAAATAACTTATGAAGTTATTCCGTCAGATTTTATTGAAACAAAAGAAAAGTTCAAAGATTTATACAAACGTCTAATTAAGACTTTCGAAAATGAAGCAGAATTATACGCTGATGTTACTTTTGGACCTAAATCACTTCCGTTGATGATATTTGCTGCAATGCAGTTTGGTGAAAAGTTCTTTGATTGCAGCATAGGAAATGTAATCTATCTCAAAACTGAATTTAAGAATGGAAAAGTTGATGAATCATCACAAATAATTTGTGACTATACACCACTTTATTTATTGAATAGCTTCACAAACACTATTGAATGTTCGTCTGGTGAAAAAGCTGTTGCTGCAGTAGAAGCATTATTTTAGAACTAACACATGGCAAAGATATTAGAGTTTTCAGAAATTGATAACCTATTCTTAAAATACAAAGATGCCTCTAAACAAGATAATATAGAAAAATATCTTGAAAAATTAAAGAATGATATTGTAACTGCGTTATGGAATAACCTGAGAACAAAGAAAAAGATAGCAGAGGCCCTTATGGAAAATGCTGATGTAATGGTAAAAATTACAGCATATTGCATCAAAAAATATTCAGAGTATGACGATTACAATGGATTCTCTGCTTATACAACAAAAGCTATAAAAAATAAACTTACTACAAGTTCGATTGATTCTGACTTTCAGGATTCGACTGGTGGTATGCATGTCTCAGATAACTACAAAGAAAACAAAAGCAAATTAAAACGATTATATAAATCATTTGTTGCATTGAGAAAAAATAATACCTCAGAAAATGAACTGAATAATAGTTTTGTTGAATATGCATCTAAGTATCTTGAAATAGATAAATCTATTGTCGTTGATTTTTTATATCCTAAGAAAGCGTCTGGAATGGAAATTAATAATTCAGAAGACAGTTCTTATGATATTACAGATATTTTTGGAGGTTCCAATACTTATTCACCGGCTCAGATTTATGAACAGAGTGAAACTAATAATGAAATCCTTTCAAAAATTAATGATGAATGGAATAAACAAAAAGAAGATTCAAAACAATTGATGTCAGAATTGCTTACTCTTTTCTTTATAGAGGCCCTGAGTAAAAAGTTCATCTGTCTTGAGTATACATCTTTAGAACCTTATTCATTCATCAATCGAAAAATGCTTAAGATTTATTATTTTAACCATGATGAGGAAATTCCTTCTCAGCAAGCTATTGGTGAGAAATATGGACTTACGAAATCAGGTGTAAGTAAAAAAGTTAGTAGATTTTTTGAAAAAATAATTAGCCCTAAATTCGAGTTTTTAATCTAAGCGATGATTTCAGCCTGCATTGAAGA
>ERZ1026894.35-NODE-35-length-94919-cov-18.284418_pt1 | contig 94919 bp, 82 predicted proteins | sample MGYA00380177_ERZ1026894 | MGnify/ENA primary metagenome ERZ1026894 (study PRJEB33269, sample SAMEA4719813) | human gut metagenome | biome: human-associated habitat; feature: organic feature; material: feces | place: Cameroon | collected 2013-10 ... | reverse complement strand
ATTTTGTAAAGAGTAAACGGTTTGACAGAAGAGGGAGAAACGCTTACAATTCAAGTAGTTATGTAGTCTGTGATATAAAGGAGCCTACAGGGGATGGAGAAGCGGAAAGAGGAATTTCTGAAAATCGTATGTCAGATTTATATGACTGTCATTCTGGTTGTATTGCCGCTGTACTATATTCCCGGGAATGGATATTACAAATTGGGTGATAGCAAATATTATTTATATCGCAATATATCTCTGATCTGTATGGCAATTTGTCTGGTGGTACAGATAATCGTTGTGGTAAGAAGCTGCCTGATGGAAAAACACAGACGGATAGAACAACGCTGTCGGATGGAAAACTGCGCTAGTGTCGGTATGTATATTGGTATGTATATAAGAAAAACCGGGGAAAAAATGATCGTATGGTGCAGGGAGCATATTGTAGTGACAGCGGTCTGTCTGTACGGAACCTGCGCTGTGGTCTCTGCACTTTGCAGTCCTTACGGAAGTACTGCGTGGACGGGAGAGAGGGAATGGTACATGGGAGCTGTCACAATCTGCCTGATGGTGGGCGGATTTTGGCTGGCAGCGAATTACAGCGGACAATGCAACCGGATTTTATATCTGGGAGAAGCGGCGTCTGTCACAGTGGCACTCATAGGACTACTCCAAAAACTGGGTTATGATCCATTGGGATTATTGAAGGGTTATGTCATGGGAGACTGGGAATATACACATATGCTCACTACACTGGGGAATAACAACTGGCTTAGCGGGTATTACAGTGTAATGTTTCCTTTATCACTGGCACTTTTTTGTAAGGCGGTGGAAGAAGAGCGAAGAGGAAGTTCGATGCTGCTTGGAGTCAGCAATACTCTTGTGGTCATATTACTGTTTTTACAGGGAAGTGACGGCGGCGTGATGGTGGCAGGTGTGGCACTGTGGATGTGTTTTTGGAGTAGCCGGAAGAAAACAAAGCTGTGGGAAGCCCAGCTTTTCCTGCTGACCGGCATCTGCGTGGGAATGTTACTGTGGGGAAAGGGGATGCAATCCCTGGGAACCTTTGACATCCTGTTGCAGGACGGTATTGCCAAGTGGCTGGCTGCCTGGCAGGGATGGATTTTGCTTGCGGCGATGTGCCTGTTATTTTGCGGGATACATCATGCTCTTCCGGATGAGAAAAAGGGGATCTTACGGACCGGATTGCTGTACGGCAGTCTGGCGTTTGCTGCGGGTGCGGTCATATGGTATATTTTGAAACAGCAGGGCAGCGATTTCGCGGAATGGGGTAATCACCGTGGAAGACTATGGCAGATGGCATGGCAGGGATTCTGCCAGGGAGATCTCAGGCAGAAGTTGTTGGGGGCCGGACCGGATTGCTTTGCAGGTTATTTGGGACAAGTGTTGCCCGGAGGTACGGTACTGTTCGATAAAGGCTATTTTGCCGGCTCGATTTTTACGAATGCTCATAATGAATGGCTTACGACACTGATCGATATGGGAGTGCTTGGAGTGCTCGCCTATGCAACCGTATTTTTTACCGCATTTCGAAAATATCGCGGAAACTTCATGACAAATATGCTGCTTTTTACCTACGGAATACATTCTCTGATCAGTTTTCAGCAGGTACTGAATGCTCCACTTTTTTTTCTGCTGCTGGGGATATGCGAAGCCGGACAGGGGCAGGAGAAGCTACATAGAACGGATACAGATGAGGAGTCGATAGAAATCGCATGAAAAACATTTGGAAAATTTTCACAGGAGATCTGAAAAAACTGGTGAAACAGCCTTTTGCACTGGTCATCATCATCGGACTGTGCGTGATACCGTCACTGTATGCATGGTTTAATATTTTCGCTAACTGGGATCCCTATGCCAATACCGGTGGAATCCCCGTAGCGGTGGTGTCTCTGGATAAGGATTACACGCGAAAGGACGGCTCTGTGGTGAACATGGGAGAATCCGTGTTGGAGAGTCTGCATTCTAACACCAGTGTGAAATGGATCTTTTTAGATACTGAGGAAGAAGCGCGGGAAGGCGTGGAAGCGGGAAAATATTATGCCGCCATCGTGATCACGGATAAATTTACATATAGTATGTACAATGTATTCTCCGATGATTTTGAGAATCCGTCACTGATTTATTACCAGAATCAGAAGAGCAACGCTATTGCTACCAAGATCACGGATACCGTAGCGGGAACACTGCAGAATACCATTAATGAGACCTTTATTAAAGTGGCAGCTACCACGATTTTCGAAGAGGGCAATTCCGTATCGGATCAGATGCAGGGAGACAGTTATGTGGAGGAATTTTGTGCCGATCTGGAAGAATTGAATGATAATCTGAAGGAATACAGTGCGATGATCGATACTTTTCGGGCGGGGAATGACAGACTGGAAGCGGCGATCACCCATGTAAATTATGAGATTCCTGTAATGCAGAAGAAGTTGGATGCAACGACGGCAAGCCTGAATCAGAGCAGTCAGAATCTGTCTTCCACCAGAGATACGCTGTCGAATTTCAGTACGAATGTGGATACCTCCATGAGTACCATACAGACCTCGCTGGAGGATATGAAAAAGATTCTGGATCAGAGCAAGCTGGCCGACGATACGGCACAGATGACGAAGGATCTGAATAAAGTGGCAAGGGATACCAACACCCTGAACGGACAGGTCAACAATCTGCTGGCAGCGTTGATAGAACAGCGTGTGCAGGGAAGCGTATCCGGCGGAGATGCTTCTACCGGCAGCGGAAGCGGCAATACGGCTGCGACGGATGCTGCCATCGAGGCGCTGAAAGCTATGCAGAAAGAACTGGATATGATGAATACAGTCATAGGCAGTGTGCTGGAATCCACCGATGAACAGGCGGCAGAGAAGGCGAAGGTCAACGTCAACAATGCCATGAATAATTTAAAGAATGTCATTGACAGCTGTGAGAATTCCGTGAGTAATATGCAGGGCATCTATAAAAACAATCTGGTGCCCCAGATGCAGAAAGTCCTGACAAATATGTCAGATTCGCTGAATCAGGTGACCACCCTGGTAAATACATTGAGCAATACCGTACAGAATATAGGTGTAGTTATGGAAGGCGTCGGCGATGCGGTAGACGGTACCAGCGAGAGCCTGGGACAGATCCAGAGCGTAGTAGACGGCATCAGTCAAAAGCTGACAGACCTGACAGAACAGCTGGAAGGTGCCTCCGAAGAGGAAATGATGGATATTCTGGTACGTTTCCTGGGAGGAGATCCCGACAGTCTGGGAGCATACTTCGCATCTCCTGTGACGATGGAGACGATAGCCATGTATCCGGTAGCCACCTATGGTTCTGCCATGACACCGTTCTATTCCACGTTGGCAATCTGGGTAGGATCTACGATTCTGGTGGCACTGGTGAAGGTAAAGGCATCACCGAAAAATCTTGAAAACGTACAGAGTTATCAGCTGTATTTCGGCAGATACCTTCTGTTCTTACTGCTGGCGCAGATCCAGGCTGCTATTATTGTGGCGGGAGATCTGTGGCTGCTGAAAGTAAATATTGTGGAACCCGGACTGTTTTTCCTGGCGGCAAGTTTTACCGCCACTGCATTTTCCCTGCTGATCTATTCCCTGACGTTGGCATTCGGGGATGTGGGTAAGGCTGTCTGCGTAATTGTTATGGTACTGCAGATCGCGGGATCCAGCGGAACGTTCCCTATTGAACTGCTTCCCGATATTTATCAGAAGATATACATCTTCTTCCCATTCCCCTATGCGATTACGGCAATGCGTGAGGCACTGGCGGGCATGTACGGAACTGCTTATATGGCAGCCCTGGCGAAGTTGATTCTGTTCATGCTGGAAGGGCTCCTTATCGGACTGGTGATCCGGATCCCGTTTGTGAAGCTGAACCATTTCGTGGAAGAGAGAATGGAAGACACAGAGCTCATGTGATGCCTATTCGGAGCCATGTAAACATTGCATAATATTCGTCGAATGCTGGCATTCGTAAGAAGATTTTGCAATGTTTATAGGGCGAATGAAGTACCAAATAGGCAGAAAGTAAGGCAGAAAGGAAATTTCATGGAAAGAGATTACGAAGAGATTTTCCAGAAGGTGCTGGACTATGAGCAGACCCTTCATGAAAAAAACAGAAAAAGAATCAAGATTGGTCTGAAGTGCATCTGGATCGTGCCCCTTTTTTTCCTGGCGCTGTTATTTTTAACCGGCAGTAACAAGGTGATCTTCCTGATCCTGTGGATTGTGTCACTTTTCGCCCTGTCGATCTATCTGATCGTTGTGGAGTATATGGATTATAACTTGCAGGAAAAGATCATGGAACTGAAGGGAGAAGAGGGGACGATCGAAGCAGTGACTCCGGCGGATTTCGACAGAGCGGCACAGATCATCCGCAAGACCCGCGAAATGATCGGTGAGGGACTGAACTCTACCGCGGAGACACAGGCAGAAGACGGGGAGGACGGCGAGTAATATGCGTAACATTTGGAAGATATTTACCACCGACATCCGTCGGATCAGCAATAATGTAGTGGCAGTAGTGGTCGTCATGGGATTAAGCATCCTGCCGGCACTGTATGCCTGGTTCAATATTTTCTCCAACTGGGATCCTTATGAACCGGCGGCTACCAGCCAGTTGCAGGTTGCAGTCGCTTCGGATGATGCCGGAGCGGAGATCATGGGTCTGTCCCTGAATGTGGGAGACAGTGTGCTGGAAGCTCTGGAAGCGAATACTACCATCGGCTGGGTATTCCCGGAGACCACGGAAGAAGCCCTGGAGGGCGTGAAGAACAGCGACTATTATGCAGCACTGATCATTCCGGAGACTTTCACACAGGAAATGCTGGGATTTATAGACGGTGAAGTGGATCATCCGACGATCTATTATTATGAAAATGAGAAAAAGAACGGCATTGCACCCAAGATCACAGGCAAGGCGAAAAATGCCGTGCAGGAGCAGGTAAATGCTACGTTCATCAGTACTGTGGCGGAGTCGGTCATGAAAGCCGGCAATGCGCTTTCTATGGTGAACGCAAACGGTCAGGTCAGTGTGACAGACTCTCTGGATACTGTGCAGAAGCAGCTGCAGGATTATGTGGTCATGCTGCAGTCCTTCCAAAGCATCATGAATTCGGCGGAAATGATCATGTCCACCAGCCAGAATATGCTGCCGGATATGGACAACGTCCTGGAGAATGGGCGGAATACCATGATCGGCATGCAGACTATGATCAATTCTAGCGTGGATGCAGTGGATGTCATGGGAGATATGGTAAGCAGCAGTATGAATATGGTGACGGAAGCACTGCAGTACCTGTCCATCTATGCGGACGGACTGTTAGCCCAGATGGACAGCAACAGCGTAGGCAGTACCACGGACACCGGACTGGGCATGGCAATCGGACTGGTGCAGGGTATGCAGGCAAATATGGATGTTCTGGGAAACCTGGTAACCGGGCAGGATGCGCAGATTCAGGAGATCAGCCAGTCATTAAAAAATATTGAGGCGGACCTGAAGCAACTGCAGAATAGCAAAGGACAGGTAGATACCGATATCAATACCCTGCGGGCGCAGATGAGGGAACAGATCCGGATCTGCAGCAAACAGCTGGATAACCTCGCAAGTGACTATAATAACAACGTCAGACCTTCTTTCCGTGATACCGGTAAATCCATGCAGCAGGCGTTTTTGAATGCCGCAGCGATGATGAATGGCACGGATGTGAATATGGATGAAATCTCCGATATTTTAAAGGAGTACCAGCAGACTTTACAGGAAGGCAACGTAAGTTTGCAGGATTCTCTGGTGATTGCTCAGGAACTGCTGGACAAGGTGAATAAAATAGCGGATAATATAAAACGGATCACCGGAGCGGACTCTTATGAAGATATTTTAAGTGCCATGGCGACGGATCCTGCGGCTGTTGCGGACTTTGTATCATCTCCGGTGCAGCTTAAGACGGTGCCTGTTTATCCGGTGGATCACTACGGCTCGGCAGCATCGCCGTTCTATACGATCCTGGCGATCTGGGTAGGTGCGTTATTTTTGGTAGCCATCATTCACGTAGGGGTGAAACCGATTGATCCCGGGGATCATTACAAGGCTCATGAGAGGTATTTTGGCAGATATCTGCTGTTTTTCCTCATAGGACAAGCGCAGACACTGCTTACGATCCTGGGCAATCTCTACTACATTGAGATCCAGTGCCAGCACAAGTTTTTATACTGGCTGGCGGCAGCGGTGGCGAGTGCCGCATTCAGCTGTTTCATGTATTCCGTGACTTTTGCATTCGGCAACGTGGGAGAAGCGCTGGCCATCGTGGTCATGGTCATCCAGGTAGCGGGAAGCGGCGGAACTTTTCCTATCGAAGCATTGCCGAAGGTGTTCCAGTGGATTTATCCGTTCCTCCCGTTCCAGTTCGGCATGAAAGCCTTCAAGGAATGCATCGCCGGAATGTACGGCGTGGACTATTGGATCAATGTGGGTAAAATGGCATTATTCCTGATCATTGCGCTGTTGCTGGGACTGGCGCTGGAGCCGCCGTTCCGTAAATTGAACCATACGATCGAGAAGAGCAAGGAAAAAACAGGACTGATGATATAATGAGCCTCAAGGAAAACCAAGCGGCTGCGAAGCAGACATTTGGTTTTCTGGGCTCATTAGCGAACGAATAATCCTGCGAAGCAGGATGTAGAGTGCGAAAGCACGAATTCGTGAGCTTATGATATAATGAGTGCGAGAAAGGAATCACAATATGAAGTGGGTAAAATTCAGAATAAAGACCGTGACGGAAGCGGAAGATATTATTATCAGCACCCTGTATGATCTGGGACTGGAAGGTGCACAGATCGAGGACAAAGTGCCCCTGACTGCCATGGAGAAGGAGCAGATGTTCGTAGATATCCTGCCGGACGGACCGGAGGATGACGGCATTGCTTATTTGAGCTTTTTTGTAGAGGAAAAAGAGGATGGTAGTCTGGAAGTAGCCGGTGAGAAGACCACTACCGAGGCGGTGCTTGCCGATGTGAAGCGGGAACTGGAAGATTTACGTCAGTTCATGGATATCGGAGAAGGTTCCGTTGTCGTGGACGAGACCGAGGATATTGACTGGATCAACAACTGGAAGCAGTATTTCCATCAGTTCTATATTGATGACATCCTGGTCATTCCTTCCTGGGAAAATATCAAACCGGAAGACACCGATAAAATGGTGCTTCATATTGATCCTGGTACTGCATTCGGCACCGGTATGCATGAGACCACACAGCTGTGTATCCGTCAGCTTCGCAAGTTCATTACTTCTGAGACGGAGCTTCTGGATGTAGGGACCGGCAGCGGTATTCTGGCGATTCTGTCCCTGATGTTCGGTGCAAAGCATGCCGTGGGAACCGACCTGGATATCTGTGCGGTGGAAGCAGTAGCACAGAACTGCGAGGTTAACGGCATCGATCCCGCACAGTTCGACATGATGATCGGCAATATCATTACCGATAAAGAAGTGCAGGACAAGGTGGGCTATGAGTGCTATGATATCGTCGTGGCCAATATTCTCGCAGATGTACTGGTGCCCCTGACTCCCGTGATCGTACACCAATTGAAAAAGGGAGGTATCTACATTACCTCCGGTATCATTGATGACAAGGAACAGACCGTGGTAGAGGCAGTGAAGGCAGCAGGTCTGGAAGTATTGGAAGTAACCTATCAGGGAGAATGGGTCAGCGTTACCGCAAGAAAAAATTAGAGGATTTTTAACAATGTATCAGTTTTTTGTAGAGCCGGATCAGATCGATGTGGCAGGAAAAAGTGTCATCATCCGGGGAGCCGATGTCAATCATATCAAAAATGTACTGCGTATGCGTCCCGGCGAGGAAGTGGCGGTCAGCAACGGAATCGACGGGAAAGAATATCGCTGTGGGATCCTTGCACTGGAGGAGGACTGCGTCCGTCTGGAACTTCGTTTTATCAAAGAGGACGGCGTGGAACTTCCGGCGAAGATCTATCTGTTCCAGGGGCTGCCCAAGGCAGATAAAATGGAACTCATTATTCAAAAAGCAGTGGAACTGGGAGCTTTTCAGGTGATTCCTGTAGCTATGAAGCGGTGCGTGGTAAAGCTGGATGAGAAAAAGGCAGACATAAAGATCAAGCGCTGGCAGGGCATTGCGGAGGCAGCGGCGAAACAGAGCAAGCGGGGCGTGATCCCAACGGTAGCTCCGGTGATGAGTTACGCTCAGGCAGTGAAAATGGCATCACAAATGGATCTGAAGCTGGTGCCCTATGAACTGGCAGAGGGAATGGAACAGACGAAGCAGCTGATCGAAAGCGTGGAGCCGGGGCAGCAGATCGCTATTTTTATCGGCCCGGAAGGCGGCTTCGACCCGGAGGAGATCCGGACCGCCACAGAGGCCGGAATCCAACCCGTTACCCTGGGAAAACGGATCCTGCGGACAGAGACTGCCGGATTTACGACTATCGCATGGCTGATGTATCAGCTGGAAAATTAGCCGGTGGGCGGCACAGAGTATCTGCCTGTGGCATATTTTAATCATAAGAAGAATATAGTAACTATTCAGAGTAAACAAAAAAGCTTTGAAACAGAGGGCTTGCAAATGGGATCTGAGTAGCTGCTGAACAGATAGATAGCAAGGAGAAGAAGAGAATGGAAGTCTATTTGGACAATTCCGCTACCACCAGAACCTTTCCGGAAGTAGCCGAGTTGATGACGAAGATCATGTGTGAAGATTACGGAAATCCCTCCAGCCTGCATATGAAGGGAGTGGAGGCGGAGAAGTACCTCCGTTATGCCAAGGAGACTCTGGCAAGGATCCTGAAGGTGGAGGAGAGAGAGCTGTTGTTCACCTCCGGCGGTACAGAGTCCGATAATATGGCATTGATCGGCTGCGCCCTGGCGAATTGCCGCAGGGGCAACCATCTGATCACAACACAGATCGAGCATCCTGCAATCCTGCAGACCATGCGCTACCTGGAGAGTCAGGGATACCGTGTCACGTATCTGCCGGTGGATTCCTGCGGGCGCATTCGTCTGGAAGACCTGCGCAGAGCCATGACACCGGAGACCATTCTGGTATCCATTATGCATACAAATAACGAGATCGGAGCCCTGCAGCCCATTGAGGAAGCCGGAGCACTGATCAAACAGATGAACTCAGACACTTTATTTCACGTAGATGCGGTACAGGGATTCGGCAAGTCCAGAATCTATCCGAAAAAGATGCACATTGACCTGTTGTCCGTCAGCGGACACAAAATCCACGGTCCCAAAGGCGTCGGACTGTTATACGTAGGAGATAAGGTGAAGATCCAGCCTATCGTATTCGGTGGCGGTCAGCAGCAGAACCTTCGATCCGGCACGGAAAATGTCCCGGGAATTGCCGGACTTGCTAAAGCAGCGGAAATGTTGTACAGTCGTTTTGATGAGGATCATGCGAGACTTTGTGCCTGCAAGAGAAGATTTATTGAAGGTGTGGAGAGACTGGATCATGTGAAGGTTAACGGCCTTCTGCCGGATGCTCCTTACGGAGAGGGAACAGCAGCTCATATCGTCAGTGTGTCCTTTGCCGGAGTAAGAAGCGAAGTACTCCTGCATGCGCTGGAGGACAAGGGAATCTATGTCTCCGCAGGAAGTGCCTGCTCTGCGCATAAGCCGCAGCCTTCCGCTACGTTGAAAGCTATCGGAGTGGATAAATCCCTGCTGGATTCCACCATACGCTTCAGCTTTTCTGTATTTACCACGGAAGAAGAGATTGACGTTTGCCTTCAGGCATTGTACAATATAGTACCTATGTTACGCAGATACAGCCGCAGATAAGAAAGGAAAAAAAGTGTTTACATCATTTTTGATAAAGTATGCCGAGATCGGCATTAAGGGAAAAAACCGCTACCTGTTCGAGGATGCTCTGGTACGTCAGATTAAATATGCTCTGAAAAAGTGTGAGGGAGAATTCCTGGTACACAAGACACAGGGACGTATTTTCGTAGATGCAGAGTCAGAATTCGACTATGATGAAGTCGTGGCACATCTGCAGAGAGTCTTCGGTATCTCCGGCATCTGCCCGGTAGTCCATGTACAGGATGAAGGCTTCGAGAAGCTGTGCGAGACTGTGATCGACTACATTGCAAAGGTATATCCGGACTGTAACCAGACTTTCAAGGTGGCAGCGAGACGTGCCCGGAAAAATTACCCCAAGGATTCCATGACCATCAATATGGATATGGGCGAAGCCATTCTGCATGCTTACCCCAATATGAAGGTGGATGTACACCATCCCGACATCATGCTGAACATCGAGATCCGTGAGGAAATCTATATCTACTCCGTGATTCTGCCCGGTCCCGGAGGAATGCCCGTAGGCACCGGCGGCAAGGGAATGTTATTACTGTCCGGTGGTATCGATTCCCCTGTGGCAGGCTATATGATCGCCAAGAGAGGTGTCAAGATCGATGCGGTATATTTCCATGCACCGCCTTACACCAGCGAGCGTGCAAAACAGAAAGTAGTGGATCTGGCGAAGATCGTTGCCCGTTACACCGGACCGATCTACCTGCATGTGATCAACTTTACCGATATTCAGTTATATATTTACGAGAAATGTCCTCATGAGGAACTGACCATTATCATGCGCCGTTATATGATGCGTATTGCGGAGCAGATCGCAAAGGAGACCGAGTGCCTTGGACTGATCACCGGTGAGAGTATCGGACAGGTGGCATCCCAGACCATGAATTCCCTGATCGCGACCAATGAAGTATGTGAGCTGCCGGTATACCGTCCGCTGATCGGATTCGATAAGCAGGAGATCGTAGAAGTATCCGAGAAGATCGGCACTTACGAGACTTCCATTCTGCCCTATGAAGACTGCTGTACTATCTTCGTGGCAAAGCATCCTGTGACGAAGCCGAATGTAAAGGTGATCCGCAGACATGAGCACAATCTGGATGAGAAGATCGACGAACTGGTGCAGACCGCATTAGAGACCAAAGAACTGATCATTGCGGAAGCATAAGTGCGAATGCAGAGTAACTATTCAGAACCGGAGAAACAGAGGTGCTGAATAGTTACTTTTTTGGAACGGCATATAAAAAACACCTCAAGAGGATTGCGTCTCTCAAGGTGTTCTCTGTCTTACTATGTATTCGGATTCTCGAATCGGTAACTTATACCAGATAAGGCTTTAATACTTCCAAAACCTCATCGGCGCCATCCTCTGCATGGATGTTCAGGTCGATAGGCTTGGAAAGATCCAGGCTGAAGATACCCATGATGGACTTTGCATCAATTACGTATCTGCCGGATACAAGATCGAAATCATAATCGAACTTAGTAATATCGTTTACGAAAGATTTTACCTTATCAATAGAATTTAAAGAAATCTGAACTGTCTTCATGTTGACTACCTCCTTAATGTGTGTCATACCTTCTGACTTCATATTAATGGCTGAACGAGCAAAAGTCAAGACGAAAACAATACAAAAAAAGTGAGGAATCCTATGAAAAGTGTAGCATTACACAACCTTGGATGTAAGGTTAATTCCTATGAAATAGAAGTAATGCAACAAATGTTACAAGAAAAAGGTTATACTATTGTACCATTTGATGAAATCGCGGATATTTACATCGTAAATACCTGCACGGTTACCAATATTGCAGACCGGAAAAGCAGACAGATGCTTCATCGCGCGAAACAGAAAAATCCGGCAGCACTGGTAGTGGCAGTGGGCTGCTATGTGCAGACCGGAAGGGAAGATGTGGAGCAGGATCCCTGCATTGATCTGGCAATCGGCAACAACCGCAAGAAGGATCTGGCATCCATTCTGGAGGAGTATTTACGGGATCTGGAACAGGAGGATGCGGTGGCGGAGAATGCAGAAAATATTGGACATGGAGTGGACAAGACTCTGCATGACACTACTGTCATTGATATTAACCATACCGCAGAATACGAAGAAATGACTCTGAAACAGACGGCAGAGCACACCCGTGCCTATATTAAAATTCAGGACGGATGCAATCAGTTCTGCTCTTACTGCGTTATCCCTTATGCCAGAGGCAGAGTCCGCAGCCGTAGGGCGGAAGATATCATCCGGGAGATCACCGGCATGGCGAAGAACGGTTACCGGGAGATCGTACTGACAGGTATCCATATCAGCTCCTACGGCATTGATTTTGACGAGGAAGCCTGGAAGCGGGGAGAAAGCATCTCCGTATTAAAAGAAGATGAGGAGAGAAGAGATTATTCCGGCAGCAGTAAGCTGATCGATCTGCTGGAACGGATCCATGATATTGAAGGTATTGAGCGGATCCGCATCGGTTCCCTGGAACCCCGCATCGTCACAGAGGAGACCGCAGCAAGAATGGCGGCACTGCCAAAGCTGTGTCCCCATTTCCATCTGTCCTTACAGAGCGGCTGTGATGCGACACTGCGCCGTATGAACCGTAAGTATACTTCCGAAGAATATGCGGAAAGCGTAGCACTGCTCCGCAAGGTATTCGATCATCCGGCGATTACTACGGATGTTATCGTGGGATTCCCCGGGGAGACCGAGGAAGAGTTTGCGCAGACGGTAGGATTTTTAGACCGGATTCAATTCTTCGAGATGCATATTTTCAAGTATTCCAAACGGGCAGGCACCAGAGCGGCCGTGATGCCTCACCAGGTACCGGATCAGGTAAAGACAGTCAGAAGTGCAGAGCTTCTGGCAATGGAAAAGGAGCAGTCGAAGCAGTTTCGGGCACATTACCTGGGGCAGGAGGCGGAAGTGCTCCTGGAGGAGACCAAGGAGATCAGCGGAACGGAATATCTATTGGGATACACGAGGGATTATGTCAAGCTGGCTGTCTCTGTGAAGGAAAATAAAAAAAATGTTGCAAATACCGTGGTATGCGGCAGGGTACAGGGCTTTTTGACGGATGAAATCCTATTACTATCACCTCTTGAATTTTCAAAGTAAATGCGGTAATATAAGGCATAACCAAAACGTTTTATTGCAGAAAAAGAGGATCATATGCAGGACTTAGGAAATACACAATACTTCAAGGTAGAGACAGAACCTGAGACCGGCGTAAAGCTGGTGCTTGCTACCGTATATGAGGCACTGACAGAGAAGGGATATAACCCTGTGAATCAGATCGTTGGTTATATTATGAGCGGAGACCCCACTTATATTACCAGCCATAAGAATGCCCGCAGCCTGATCATGAAGGTGGAACGGGATGAATTGGTAGAAGAACTGCTCACGGAGTATATCAGGACCAAACACTGGAAATAATCACAACTATCAGGAGGACCCACATGCGTATCATGGGTTTGGATTTCGGCTCACGTACCGTGGGCGTGGCGATCAGCGACAGTCTGCTCTTAACTGCGCAGGGAGTAGAGATCATTCGCCGCAGGGAAGAGAATAAATTACGGCAGACATTAGCCCGCATCGAGGAACTGATCGTAGAGAATGAAGTGGAAGAGATCGTACTGGGACTTCCCAAGAACATGAACGATACGGAAGGCGTCCGCGTGGAACTGACCAAGGAGTTCAAGGAGAAGCTGGAGCGCAGAACCGGGCTTCCGGTATACTTCTGGGATGAGAGACTGACTACCGTAGCAGCGGACAAGACAATGATGGAAGCGGGAATCCGCCGTGAGAACCGCAAGGATTACGTGGACATGATCGCAGCCACCCTGATCTTACAGGGATACCTGGACCGCAGGAACAATGAGAAGAAAAAGGAATCGGAATGAGTAAATTGGAAAAGATCACATTTCGCCCCGAGGGCGAAGAACCTGTAGAATTTTATGTACTGGAACAGACCAGGATCGGTGGACACAATTACATCCTGGTGACTGATGTGGAAGAGGGCGACGGAGATGCCCTGATCCTGAAGGATATGTCTCAGGATGGTGAAGAAGAGAGCATTTATGATGTAGTCTCTGACGATGAAGAACTGGAAGCAGTATCCGGAGTATTTGCGGATATGCTGGAAGACATAGATCTGGTCTAACAATTCAGCTATGAGCAAAGGAAGTCACGAAGTGCCGGAAAGCGCGACAGCGCGGCTTTGTGAATGGCACGGGTTGAATTGTGCGGTTGATTTAGATAAATACAGACAGTCTCAGGAGTGGGACGGTCTTATATTTATATATGATTTGTATGATTGGCAGAGAGGGATAGCGGATGCTTTGCCGGTTTCAACATATAATGGTTTTGTGCTAAAAGTGACAGGGAATACACGATGGGCATGAGAAGTGCCGTTATTTTGATGGAATCGTAAGATCTGGAATGCCTGATCCCACGGGAGTTTTCGAGAAGAGAGCCGAGGGAACAGGCGGGCAATCACAGATCTTTGTTTGCAGAGCATACCAGTCCGTTCTAACGCCGGAATACATACACGAAGCAAGATGTATAGACGTATAGAATTTGGAGGTAATTTCGTTGAAAAAGAAAAAAGAGAATAGTAGCGTTTCAGGCCTGAAGATCATTCCTTTAGGAGGCCTGGAACAGATTGGTATGAACATTACTGCCTTCCAGTATGAGGACAGTATTATTGTGGTGGACTGCGGTCTGTCTTTCCCTGCGGATGACATGTTGGGAATCGATCTGGTCATTCCGGATGTAACCTACCTGAAGGATAACATCGACAAGGTAAAAGGTTTCGTCATCACCCACGGACATGAGGACCATATCGGAGCACTGCCCTATGTACTGCGGGATATTAATGTGCCTATTTACGCAACCCGCCTGACCATGGGTATTATTGAGAACAAGCTGACCGAGCACAATCTCATGAAGAAGACCAAACGTAAAGTGGTGAAGTTCGGACAGTCCATTAATCTGGGTGATTTCCGCGTGGAATTTATCAAGACCAACCACAGTATTGTAGATGCCGCAGCATTGGCAATTTATTCTCCTGCCGGTATCGTGGTGCACACCGGAGACTTCAAGGTGGACTACACACCGGTATACGGTGATGCCATTGACTTACAGCGTTTTGCCGAGATCGGTAAAAAGGGTGTACTGGCACTGATGTGCGACTCCACCAACGCAGAGCGTCCCGGTTTTACTCCTTCCGAGAAGACTGTGGGTAAGACTTTTGATACTTTGTTTGAGGAACATAAGAATACCAGGATCTTCGTGGCAACGTTTGCATCCAATGTAGACCGTGTGCAGCAGATCATCAATACTGCATATAAATTTGGTCGTAAAGTGGCTGTGGAAGGCAGAAGCATGGTGAATATTCTGGATACTGCCATCAAGCTGGAATGCATTAATATTCCGGAAAATACACTGGTGGATCTGGATCAGATGAAAAACTATCCCGATGAGCAGCAGGTCATCATCACCACCGGAAGCCAGGGCGAGAGTATGGCAGCCCTGTCCCGTATGGCAAACAACATGCACCGCAAGATCACCATCGGCGCCGGTGATACCGTAATTTTCTCCTCGAACCCCATTCCGGGCAATGAGAAGTCCGTAACGAAGATCATTAACGAACTGTTACGTAAGGGCGCAGATGTTATTTTCCAGGATGCCCATGTATCCGGACATGCCTGCCAGGAAGAGATCAAACTGATCTATACCCTGATCCATCCGAAGTATGCAGTTCCTGTCCATGGTGAATACAAGCATCTGAAAGCACAGGCGAAGATCGCAGAGAACCTTGGCATCAGCAAGGACAATATTTTCATCCTGTCCTCCGGCGATGTACTGGAAGTCAGCGAGGAGCAGGCAAAGGTCAGCGGCAGAGTACCCGTAGGCGCGATCCTCGTAGACGGTCTGGGTGTCGGTGATGTCGGAAATGTAGTACTGAGAGATAGACAGCATCTGGCAGAAGATGGTATTATGATCGTGGTTATGAGTCTGGACAGAGCCAGCGGTGAACTGGTAGCTGGTCCCGATATCGTGTCCAGAGGTTTTGTATATGTGAAGGAATCCGACGAACTGATCGAGGAAGCAAGACGTACCGTGGATGATGCGCTGCAGGCATGCCTGGATAAGGGAATCACGGATTGGGGCAAACTGAAGACTACTACCAAGGATGTCCTCGGTGATTATGTATGGAAGAAGACCAAGAGACGTCCCATGATCCTTCCGATCATTATGGAAGTGTAATATTAGCGATTGCTGGAAAGGTCGTAAGCAGATGAAGATTACAGCGGACGAAAATGTGAACGAGGCAGTGAAACAACTGGTCGGCGCAATCCGGAACACGGACGCCTATCTGGAATATCAGAGGCAATTGGCGCGTGTCAAAGAGCAGCCGGAGCTGAAGCGGCAGATCGATGATTTCCGGATCAGAAACTTTGAACTGCAGACCAGTAAGGACACCAATTTTGACAAGATCGATCAGTTCACCAGAGAGAATGAAGCGTTCCGTGAGAATCCGCTGGTATCTGATTTCCTGGCGGCGGAGCTTGCTTTCTGCCGTATGATGCAGGAGATCGGTCTCTATGTTACCGATCAGATGAGGTTCGAGTAGTTCCAGTAGGAAAGGACAACAACATGAAAGCAGCTAATTTAGCAGGCGCCGTTTTGGGCGCGATCTTAAAAGTAGTGTTTGTGGTGATCGTAGTATATATGGTATATACCGGTGTATCCAAATGTTATGATTACGGATATCGTATTTTCACAGAGCCGGCAGTTTCCTCCGGAGAAGGCCGTAAGGTTACGGTGACGCTGACCTCCGATATGTCTGCTACGGAGATCGGGGCAGTCATGCAGGAAAAAGGTCTGGTAAGAGATGCGAAACTGTTTGCATTACAGTATTTGCTGTCAGAATACAAAAAAGAGTGGAAGCCCGGTACCTATGAACTAAGCACCGCAATGACTGCAGAAGAGATGATGGAAGTCATGGCAGGACAGACGGAAACCAGCACGGAGGAGAGCGTAGAGACGATCGACAACGGCAGTGCGGTGACCGGAGATACACAACAGGAGACCGTTGTACAGTAGGGTGCTATATGCCAGTGGCACATGTTTAGCACGGAGCAATCCGTAAGTATCAAAGGCAGGGGTGCCCCCGACATCATTATATGAAATGAGGATAGTATGATCATAGACGAAAGAATGTCCGCATTTATTGATTCCCTGGACAGCGGGAATCCTGCATGGCTGAATGAGATTGAGAAATATGCACTGGACACACAGGTCCCTATCATACGCAGATCCATGCAGAGTCTGTTAAAATTTTTGCTGAGATTCACAAAGCCGAAGAGCATCCTGGAAGTCGGGACTGCGATCGGCTTTTCTGCGTTACTGATGAGTGAATATGCGCCTAAAGATTGCCACATCACCACCATAGAAAAATATGAGAAAAGGATCCCTATTGCGAAAGAAAACTTTCGGAAGACGGGACGGGAAGACCGGATCACATTGTTAGAGGGAGATGCCACAGAGATTCTAAAAGGACTGGACGGCACATATGACATCATTTTCATGGATGCGGCAAAGGGGCAGTATATTAATTTCCTGCCGGATATTTTACGGCTGCTGCCTTCCGGAGGCCTGCTGATCTCTGATAATGTATTGCAGGACGGAGACATCATAGAATCCCGCTTCGCCGTCACCAGACGCAACCGCACCATCCACGCGAGAATGCGGGAATATTTATACGAATTAAAACATCATCCCGAACTGGAGACCGTGATACTGCCGGTGGGGGATGGCGTGACGCTGAGTACGAAGAAATAAGGAGAAAGAAAATGACTTATAAAAAACCGGAACTTTTGATTCCTGCCAGCAGTCTGGAAGTATTGAAGACTGCAGTAATGTTCGGAGCAGACGCTGTATACATTGGCGGAGAGGCTTTCGGACTGCGTGCCAAGGCGAAAAATTTCAGCAGCGAAGAGATGGCGGAGGGAGTGGCTTTCGCCCACGCCCATGGCGTGAAAGTCTATGTGACCGCCAATATTCTGGCACACAACTATGATCTTGACGGTGCCAGAAAATATTTTGCCGAGCTGCGGGATATGAAACCGGAACAGCCGGACGCACTGATCATTTCTGATCCCGGAATGTTCATGATCGCCAAGGAAGTGTGGCCCCAGGTGGAGGTGCATATTTCGACACAGGCGAATAACACGAATTACGAAACCTATCTGTTCTGGTGGAAACTGGGAGCTAAAAGAGTAGTATCTGCCAGAGAACTTTCCCTGGTAGAGATCAAAGGAATTCGAGAAAAAATCCCTGCGGAGATGGAAATTGAGAGCTTTGTCCATGGGGCAATGTGCATTTCCTATTCCGGCAGATGCCTGCTGAGCAATTTCTTCACCGGAAGAGATGCCAACAGAGGTGCCTGCACCCACCCCTGCCGCTGGAAATATGCGGTAGTGGAGGAGACGAGACCCGGAGAATACCTGCCGGTCTATGAGAACGAGCGGGGAACCTATATTTTCAACTCCAAGGATCTGTGCATGATCGAGCATATTCCGGAGCTGGTGGAAGCGGGGATCGACAGCCTGAAGATCGAAGGCCGTATGAAGACGGCACTGTATGTGGCTACCGTTGCCAGAACTTATCGGAAGGCTATTGATGACTATTTTGCCGATCCGGATCTGTATGAGAAAAATATGGACTGGTATAAGGCAGAAATTTCCAAATGTACTTACAGACAGTTTACGACAGGATTCTATTTCGGCAAGCCGGATGAGAACACCCAGATCTATGATAACAACACTTATGTCAATGAGTACATTTACCTGGGAATTGTGGAAGCGGTAAAAGATTCCCTGTGCCGCATCGAACAGCGGAACAAGTTCTGCGTGGGAGATTCCATAGAGATCATGAAGCCAGACGGCACCAACGTACCGGTCACTGTGGAAGCTATGTACACCGAAGATGGGGAAAGTGTGGACAGTGCGCCCCATCCGAAGCAGGTACTGTGGATAAAGTTATCCGAGGTACCTGAGGAGTTTGATCTGTTGCGCCAGAGAAACAACGAATGAGAAAAGCCGACCGGAGGTGACACTTTATGAAGAAAAGTGCCGAAATGCATAAGGCATTGACAGCTTTAGCTTATATAGTAATGCTGACCGGAATGACGCTTCTGCTCGCTGTGGTATTCCGATATCCGCAGAATCACCTGATCCCCCGGCAGATGATACCGGGGGTGGGCATATGTGTCATCGCCTTATTGGCGGCAGGTGCGTTATGGAATAAGATATATTCCCTGATCGGGAAAAGGACGCCGCTATATCTGCTTGCCCTGGCAATCTTCGGCGTGCTGTTGTACATAACAGCTCTGAGTCGTCAGGGGAATGAGAACACCCTGGTGGACTACACTTACGTGTACCGGGATGCCATGAACCTGGCGACCGGCGGGAACTTGGAATATACGGATTATTTTGTGACGTATTCCAATAATCTGAAGCCGATGCTTCTGCTCTCGGTATGGTTCCGGGTGGCGGTCTTACTTGGGATTTCTCCGTTTCATTTCGTCTTGCTGCGAAATGTACTGCTAGTACTACTGGTGGTATGGGCATGCGGATACCTGACGGAGCAAAAGGGGGACTGCAGATGGAGATTTCCCATACTGCTTACCTTTGCGTTCCTGCTTCCACTATGGGATATGGTCTCAGTGTTTTATACAGATTCCATGAGCTTTGGGTTGGGAATCCTGACTTTGGCTCTTCTGAAAAAAGCCGGAAGTGCAAAGACAAACAGGGGTAAAACATTGTGGTCAGTGCTTGCCGGAGCGGTAACGATACTGGCGATTATCTGGAAGATCACGGCGATCATTCCGTTGATCGCCTGCACCATGATCCTGCTGTGGCAGAGAGAAAAAGCAGATCGCCACGTGATCCTTTCGTTTGTTGTGTCGGTAATCGTGTTTGGCGTGGGACTGCAGCTGTGGGCAAATACATATGACGTTACGCGGAAAGCTTCAGTTACAGCGAATCCGGTGATCAGCTGGGTGGCGCTGGGAATGAAGGAAGACGGCTCCTGGACCAATAACACGGAACTGGTGGAGCAGATGTATCAATTTTCCACCAAAGAAGAAAAACAGCAATACTGCGTGGAATATATCAGGGAGAATAAAGCAGATTTTTTCAATGCGGAGCATCTGAGAAAAAAGGCAAGCTATAATTTCGCAAACGGCAATCTGGGTGCCAGTGCCTTCCTGAATGTGGAGCAGAACGACCAAACCCTGATCTGGGAAATGTTTTCTCCCTGGGGTAGTTATTACTGGAGAACCAGTCAGCTCTGTTATTGTTATCTGGTGTCCGTGTATGTACTTTTGTGGATCGGAATGCTTTTCAGCCTTAGAAATGTTATCAGAGGACAGACTCCGCCATCGTTATTGATGATATGCCAGTTGAGCTTTATCGGAATTGCAGTATTTCTGATGCTCTGGGAAGCCAGCGGCAGGCAACTGTATAATCAGATGCCCGGAATTCTGTTGGGAGGAGTCCTGAGCATAGATTATTTTTGGAAAAACTTATCGATAAAACCCCGAAAATAATAATTGACCATTATAACGCACATGTTGTACACTGTAATCGATGTAATTCTATAGTATATCGAAGGGAAGCAGGGACATGCGCGAAGAATTAAATGTAGAGGAGCTTTTCGCCAGCAAAGTATTTACTTTGGGTAAAATGAAAGAAAGACTCCCCAAGAGCACTTACAAAGAAGTCAAGAAAGTCATGGATCAGGGAGGAGAACTTTCCCTGGCGACTGCCGATGTGGTGGCAACAGCAATGAAGGACTGGGCGATCGAGAACGGGGCGACCCATTATACTCACTGGTTCCAGCCGTTGACCGGTATCACCGCTGAAAAACACGATGCTTTTGTAACACATCCCGATGAGGATGGCCGTATGATCATGGAATTTTCCGGTAAGGAACTGATCAAGGGCGAGCCTGATGCATCTTCTTTCCCGTCCGGGGGCTTGCGTGCGACTTTTGAGGCAAGAGGTTATACCACATGGGATATTACCTCTCCTGCATTTATCAAAGAGACAGCAACCGGTCCGACCCTTTGTATCCCCACTGCTTTCTGTTCTTATAAGGGCGAAGCTCTGGATAAAAAGACACCGTTACTTCGTTCCATGGAAGCTCTGAGCAAACAGGCAATCCGCATTGTGCGTCTGTTCGGTAATACAGAGGCAACCAAGGTACTGCCCTCCGTCGGCGCAGAGCAGGAATATTTCCTGGTGGATTCTGCCAAGGCGCTGCAGCGTGAAGATATTATTTTCTCCGGACGCACCCTGTTCGGTGCCCCTGCACCTAAGGGTCAGGAGATGGATGACCATTATTTCGGTGTTATCCGTGAGCGTATCGGTGGATTTATGCATGACGTGAATATCGAACTGTGGAAACTGGGCGTGACTTCCAAGACCCAGCATAACGAGGCAGCTCCCGCACAGCACGAAGTGGCTCCCATCTACGAATCCGCGAATGTGGCAGTGGACCATAACCAGCTGGTAATGGAGACTCTGAAGCGTGTGGCAGGCAAACACGGTCTGCGCTGCATGTTGCATGAGAAGCCTTTTGCCGGAGTGAACGGTTCCGGTAAGCATAACAACTGGTCTATCACCACAGACAACGGTGTGAATCTGTTAGAGCCGGGACAGACCCCGAATGAAAATATTCAGTTTTTGTTAGTGCTGGCATGTATCATGAAGGCAGTAGATACCCATGCGGATCTGTTGCGTCAGAGTGCATCTAATGTAGGCAACGATCACAGACTGGGTGGCTATGAGGCACCTCCTGCTATCATCTCTATTTTCCTGGGTGAACAGCTGGAGGATGTCGTGTCACAGCTGGTAGAGACCGGTAAAGCTGATAATCTGAAAGAGGGCGGCGTGCTCCGTACCGGTGTATCCACGCTTCCTGATTTTGTAAAGGATGCGACGGACAGAAACCGTACTTCACCCTTCGCGTTTACCGGTAATAAATTTGAATTCCGTATGGTGGGAAGCGAGGATTCCATCGGAAGTCCCAACACCACTCTGAATGCTATTGTGGCAGAGGCTTTCTGCGAAGCAGCAGACCGCCTGGAAGGCGCGGAAGATTTCGATATGGCAGTTCATGATCTGATCAAGGAATATATGACCGAGCACCAGCGCATCATCTTCAACGGCAACGGTTATGCCAAGGAGTGGGAAGAAGAAGCAGCCAGAAGAGGACTGCCCAACATTCCTTCCATGGTGGCAGCAGTAGATACCCTGACCACCCCCAAGGCGATCCATCTGTTTGAGAAGTTCGGTATTTTTACCGAAGCAGAGCTGCGTTCCCGTGCGGAGGTACTGTATGAGACCTATGCGAAGACCATCAATATCGAGGCACTGACCATGGTGGATATGGCAAATAAGCAGATCATCCCCGCAGTCATGAAGTACAGCAAGTCTTTGGCGGATGCTGTGATTGCTATCACAGAGGCCGGCGGAGATACCTATGTTCCTACCCGTATGCTGCAGCAGATCACACAGAAGCTGACGGAGATGGAGAAGGCATCGGAGGCACTGTTAGAAGAGGAGAAGAAAGCTTCCGCCATGCCCAGAGGCAAGGAGCAGGCATTCTGCTATCACGATAAAGTCATGGTGGCAATGAACGCTCTGAGAAGACCTGCGGATGAACTGGAGAAGCTGGTGGATAAAAAATACTGGCCGTTCCCGACCTATGCTGATCTACTGTTTGAAGTATAGAGCGCTTCAAAGGTCGTTTCGGATGCAATAATAAAATTTTTTCAAAAAGGGTATTGCAATCGAAAAAAAACTGTTGTATAGTAATGAACCATAGAGGAGCGATCCTCACAAGTTAATATTTTTCAATGCGAAACGAAGGCGTTTACACTAGGAGTGTAGCGCCTTTTTTGTTGCTATTTGGAGCCACCCGGAAAGCATCGAAGATGCGATTTTGCGCATGTAAGTTCTGAATAGCAACTGTGCCAGTGTAGTCGCAGGAAGCATGAAAAATAGCAAAAATAAGGAGGAAACGAAGATGAGTGAAGTATTAAACGTGGAAGAAATCTTTGGCAGTAAGGTATTCACTCTGGGTAAGATGAGGGAAAGATTACCCAAGAGCGTCTACAAAGAAGTGAAGAAGATTATTGATCATGGCGGAGAGCTGTCTTTAGCTACCGCAGATGTTGTAGCTAAGGCAATGAAGGACTGGGCCGTTGAGAACGGTGCAACCCATTATACCCACTGGTTCCAGCCGTTGACAGGCATTACCGCAGAGAAGCATGACGCATTCGTAACTCATCCCGATGAATCCGGTAAGATGATCATGGAGTTCTCCGGCAAGGAACTGATCAAGGGCGAGCCCGATGCATCTTCCTTCCCCTCCGGAGGCTTACGGGCAACCTTTGAGGCAAGAGGCTATACTGCATGGGATATCACATCTCCCGCATTCCTGAAAGAGGATGCTACCGGCGTGATCCTTTGCGTTCCCACTGCTTTCTGCTCTTACAAGGGTGAGGCACTGGATAAAAAGACTCCGTTACTGCGTTCCATGGAAGCTGTCAGCACCCAGGCACTTCGTATCGTAAGACTGTTCGGCAACACGGAAGCTACCAAGGTAGTAGCAAGCGTTGGACCTGAGCAGGAATATTTCCTGGTAGACAGAGATAAATACCTGAAGCGTGAAGATCTGATCTTCGCAGGACGCACCCTGTTCGGTGCACCCGCACCCAAGGGACAGGAACTGGAGGATCATTACTTCGGTACCATCCGCGAGAGAATCGGTTCCTTTATGAAGGATCTGAATATTGAACTGTGGAAGCTGGGCGTAACCGCCAAGACACAGCACAACGAGGTTGCTCCCGCACAGCATGAACTGGCACCCATTTATGAGACTGCTAACATCGCAGTAGATCATAACCAGCTGGTTATGGAGACGATGAAAAAGGCAGCCGGTCGTCATGGAATGACCTGTCTGCTGCATGAGAAGCCTTTCGCCGGAGTGAACGGTTCCGGTAAACATAACAACTGGTCCCTGGGAACTGATAATGGCGTGAACCTGTTAGATCCCGGCGATACTCCTAACGAGAACATCCAGTTCCTGCTGGTACTGGCATGTATCCTGAAAGCCGTAGATACCCATGCAGATCTGCTTCGTCAGAGTGCATCCGATGTCGGCAACGATCACAGACTGGGAGCTAACGAGGCACCTCCCGCAATCATTTCCGTATTCCTGGGCGAGCAGCTGGAGGATGTAGTAAAGCAGCTGGTGGAGACCGGCGATGCAACCCATTCTATCCAGGGTGGTAAGCTCCTGACCGGCGTATCCACACTGCCGGATCTGGATAAGGATGCAACAGATCGTAACAGAACTTCACCGTTTGCTTTCACCGGTAATAAGTTCGAGTTCCGTATGGTAGGTAGTGCAGACTCCATCGCAAGTCCCAACACCACTCTGAATGCTATCGTTGCGGAAGCTTTCTGCGAGGCAGCAGATATTCTGGAGAAGGCAGATGACTTCGATATCGCAGTACATGATCTGATCAAGAAGTACCTGACCGAGCATCAGAGAATCATTTTCAATGGCAACGGTTATTCCGAAGAGTGGGTGGAAGAGGCAGCCAAAAGAGGGCTTCCCAACATTAAGTCTATGGTAGAGGCTTCCGAGACTCTGACCACAGAGAAGTCCATCAAGCTGTTTGAGAAATTCGGTATTTTCACCGAGGCAGAATTAAGATCCCGTGAGGAGATTCTGTACGAAACCTACTCCAAGACCATTAATATCGAAGCTCTGACCATGGTAGATATGGCTAAGAAGCAGTATATTCCCGCAGTTATGGAATACACTAAGACTCTGGCTGATACCGTACTGGCTGTTAAGAGTGCAGGTGCTGATGCTACTGTGCAGACCACAGTTCTGAAGAGCGTTTCCGAGAAACTGGCAGAGGCACAGGCAGCAGAGACTTCACTGGAAGATAAGCTGGCAGAGGCAGCAGGTATCGAAGATCCTAAGAAGCTTGCTTTCTTCTATAAAGATGTGGTACATACCGCAATGGATGACCTGAGATCTCCCGTGGATGAACTGGAGATGATGGTTGACAAGAAAGTATGGCCGGTACCTACCTATGGCGATCTGATCTTTGAAGTATAAAAAGCATTGTAAATACCATAATACGTTTCTCTCATTGTGTTAAATAAGGCGGGGCTTACTGCGAAAGCGGTAGGCCTCGTTTCTGTTGCGGTGGGGAAAAGGCTGTGTTAAGATAGTGCCATGATGAAAAATAAAAAGTTTTGGAAAATAATCTGCATTCTTGCAGTAATTGTATACACGTTAAAAAATCTGTTGATCGGAACAGATACGGACGAAGGCTACGGAATCATGGTGGGATACCGGCTTGCTATGGGCGACCGGCTGTTACTGGATATGTGGGAACCTCATCAGACATCTGCTATTTTTACGGCATTATTTATCGGACCGTTTGTACGTCTGACCGGCGGCGTGAATTACCTGAATCTGTTTTTAAGAGTGGTATTTTTCCCGATTCAGGCAGGGGTCAGTGTCTTCCTATATAAAACAATTAGGAAGACAGCACCGCAGGTGGATGCATCCGTAGCTGCCCTGATGGGGCTGTTGTATTATGTAACGACACCAAAATCTATTTTCATTCCTGAGTATTCTAACCTTCACAACTGGTTTTTCACGCTGATGGTGCTGTGTCTTTTGAGATATTTTGGGACAAAAGATTCTGAGGGCAGCCGGGTGGAAGGAAAGCTTGGGTATCTGGCACTTGCGGGAATTTTTATGACCTGTGATGTGCTGGCGTATCCCAGTATGGTGCTGGTGTTTCTATGCTGCATGGGCTTTTTGCTTTTGCGTAAGTCAAAGAGGAAGGCGAGAGAGGTTTTAGCGTATGCGCTGCCCTGTGTATTGAGCGCGGGGGCGATGCTCGGGTATCTGCTGACCTATATGACGCCGCAGATCATGATGCAGATGATAGGAGAGATTCTGGGAGAGGGATCCCACCAGACTTCTGTGGCAGAAAAGCTGTTAGATTGGGGAGAAAGCTTAGGCGAGACGATACTAATTCTTTTGGCAGCATTGCTTTTTGCGGGATTGATTCGATGGATTGTAGAGAACAAGATGAAAAAGCAGCTCCCGGAATTGCTTCGTCAGTCGGGAATGCTGTTTTTCCTGATTGTATTTGTGGTTCAGATCGGATTCTGGCTGTTCAGTTCCTTTAATGCCATTTATCCACAACTTCTTCTGATGGCATTATCTTTGGAAGGCATATACATTTATCTTCGGAAGGACCGGTCGGAAACACTTTTCTTCCGATGGATCCTGCTGGTGTTTGTGAATTATTTTGCAGTGCTTTTGCTGTCAAACTGGGGACCGGCATTTTTGAATACCTATTTGATCATGGGAGCAGAAGCTGGATTGATAGTCTTGGGCTGCTATTGGCAGAAGACGAGCGCACAGGGGAAAAAGGCGTTGCAGATCTTATGCCTGTGTCTGGTACTGGGAAATGCATTTGGGTACAGTTATCTGATTTTGGGATCCCAGGAATATCATGCTTCTGTGGTCCGCAATGTCCGGGGAATTAACCGGCAAGGGCTGCGGGCAGGAATTCTCACGGATTATATGACCGCATATCGCTACAACAATAATCTGGAGATATGGCAGGAGGCAGTGCCGGACGGCAGTACAGTGCTCTATGTAGGACCGTCACAATTTTTCTGCTTGTTCGGAGAACATATTCAGGCATCTCCGGATACGATCTGTACTATGGTCTATGATGAGCGTTTGCTGGACTATTGGGAGCTCCATCCGGAGCGTTATCCGGATGTGGTAGTGTTTGAAAGCAGCTATGGTGATATCCGCCAGGAAGGCGATAACTTTATCTGGCACTGGCTGATGGAAGATTTTCAGCCGGCGAAGAGGAAAGATTACCCCTATATCGCAGTGTTTACCAGGTGATTTTACGGAAATTGTTTTAATTTCATATACTTTTTTAAAATTTTTTAAATTAGGTATTGCAAAATAGAAACAGATAGTGTATACTTCATCAAGTAAACGACATAGGGCTATCGCCAAACGGTAAGGCAACGGACTCTGACTCCGTCATTTCAAGGTTCGAATCCTTGTAGCCCTGCGAAGCAGGGTTGACCTGCGAAGGAAACCTCAGTAGAGAAATCTGCTGAGGTTTTTTGCTGTATAAATAGAAATAACAAAATCGAACATATTTTCGACGATCTCTGTACTTTTCAAAAAAAATCTGCTATAATCTGTGCGAGACATGAAATAATAGAGATAGCAGATTAATATGGAGATGTGTCATGAATTATTCCAGTGAACCCTCACAATTCAAATTACATTCCGAATATCAGCCAACCGGAGACCAGCCACAGGCAATCGCAGAACTGGTGGAAGGCTTCCGACAGGGGAATCAATTCGAGACCCTGCTGGGTGTCACCGGTTCCGGTAAGACCTTTACCATGGCAAATGTGATCCAGGCGCTGAATAAGCCGACTCTGATCATTGCCCATAATAAAACACTGGCGGGGCAGCTTTACGGGGAGATGAAGGAATTTTTCCCGGAGAATGCGGTAGAATATTTTGTCTCCTATTACGACTATTACCAGCCGGAGGCTTATGTGCCGTCTTCGGATACTTATATTGCCAAGGATTCTTCCATCAATGATGAGATCGATAAGCTGCGACTGTCGGCTACGGCATCCCTGGCGGAACGCAGAGATGTCGTAGTGGTAGCCAGCGTGTCCTGTATTTACGGTCTGGGAAGCCCGGACGAATATCAGGATCTGATCGTATCTCTGCGCCCCGGCATGGTGAAGGACAGAGATGAAGTGCTCCGGGAGCTGATCGACATTCAATACAACCGCAATGATATGGATATCCAGCGTGCAACTTTCCGTGTCAGAGGAGATGTGGTGGAAGTGTACCCGGCACAGGGTGGCGACTATCTGATCCGCATCGAATTTTTCGGAGATGAGATTGACCGTATTGCAGAGGTGGAGCCTCTCACAGGGAAGATTCACGCGGAACTGAACCATGTGGCGATTTTCCCGGCATCCCATTATGTCGTATCGCAGGAGAAGATCAAGGCAGCCTGTGACAACATCGAAGAAGAGATGAAGGAGAGGGTGCAGTTTTTCAAAGGGGAAGACAAGCTGATCGAGGCACAGCGTATTGCAGAGCGGACGAATTTCGATATCGAGATGCTTCGTGAGACCGGCTTCTGTTCCGGCATCGAGAACTATTCCCGGCACCTGAATGGACTGCCTGCAGGAGCACCGCCCATGACGCTATTGGATTTCTTCCCGGATGATTTTTTGATCATCGTGGACGAGTCCCATATGACGATCCCGCAGATCCGCGGCATGTATGCCGGAGACCGCTCGAGAAAACAGACCCTGGTGGATTACGGTTTCCGTCTGCCCTCCGCGTTAGATAACAGACCCCTGAATTTCGAAGAATTTGAGTCGCATATTGACCAGATGATGTTCGTATCCGCGACACCTTCCGATTATGAGAAGGAGCACGAACTGCTCAGGACAGAGCAGATCATCCGACCTACGGGACTGCTGGATCCCGAGGTACAGGTGCGCCCTGTGGAAGGACAGATCGATGATCTTATCGGCGAAGTAAATAAAGAGGTCGAAAATCACCACAAGGTATTGATTACCACGCTGACCAAGCGCATGGCGGAAGACCTTACGGATTACATGAAGGAAGTCGGCATCCGGGTAAAATATCTGCATTCCGATATCGATACTCTGGAGCGTGCACAGATCATCCGGGACATGCGACTGGATGTATTTGATGTGCTGGTAGGTATCAACCTGCTCAGAGAGGGACTGGATATTCCGGAGATCACACTGGTAGCAATCCTGGATGCAGACAAGGAAGGATTTTTACGTAGTGCTACCTCTCTGATCCAGACCATCGGACGTGCCGCCCGTAATGCGGAGGGACATGTCATCATGTACGCAGATACCATTACGGATTCCATGCGGGAAGCGTTGGATGAGACCAACAGACGTCGTGAGATTCAGATGAAATACAATGAGGAGCATGGCATTACGCCCCAGACGATCAAAAAGGCGGTGCGGGATCTGATCAGTATCTCCAAGGTGATCGCCAAGGAAGAAGTACGTTTCGAGAAGGATCCGGAATCCATGACGAAGAAGGAACTGGAGAAGCTGATCGGCGATATCCAGAAGAAGATGCAGAAGGCCGCAGCAGATCTGAACTTCGAGGCGGCAGCAGAGCTGCGTGATAAGATGATAGAACTGAAGAAACAGCTGAATGATATGGGGGAGTAACCGGAACATGATGCAAAAGACAGAAAAAATCATATACAGAATATTGACGGCACTGTTTCTGCTTCTGTTTCTCCCGGTTCTGTTCAGTATTATTTTTATTGATAAGAAGCTTCCTTATTATGAGAACTGCAGACTGGCAACACTGCTTCCCAATGTGGTGTTGTTCGCAGCGGGACTGGTATGCCTGATTGTTATTATGTTGTGGCTTGGCAGAGAGAGCAGGGCTCGGAGTCGGGCATGGGAGACGGCACAGAAGCTGCTTCTTCCGGCGTTGTTTGTATTGCTTTATTTTATCAATGCGTATATTGCCAGGGAGACGGCATATTATACAAGCTGGGATCCGGAAGTCGTGCGGGGATATGCATATATGATGAGTGGGGGAATTCCCCTGGGATATGACCTGTATCTGGTGATAAATCCCAACAACATTACGATTTCTTATGTACTTGGCATATTGTATAAGCTGGCGGAGGGGTGGAAAAGTTATCCGTATAACAGTGAATTTTTCTGGATACAGATCGGCTGCGGGATGGTCTCCGTAGCCGGTCTGGCGGCATGCCTTACGGTGAAGCGTATTTCCAAAAGCAATAAAACGACCTGGCTTAGTGCAGCAGTGTATATTGCATGCATAGGACTTACCCCGTGGAAAATTGTCCCCTACACGGATGTATACAGCATGGTATTTCCGGTGCTGACTATCTGTTTTTATGTATACTATCGTTCTTTTGAACAAATGGCGGCGAAAGGAAGCTGCCTGATACTTGCTTTTGCAAGCGTATTATTGGGCGGACTGATGAAGCCGTCGGTATATGTCCTGCTGGTCGCGATCCTGATTGCAGAAGCATGGTCGGCACTGTTTTCGGGGAAAAAGGGCAGATGGAAATGGCTGCTTGCGGATGTAATGCTTCTTATTGCAGTGTTTTGCGGAAGCAATGCGGCGAAAGACAAAATGGTATCGGACCTGGGGCTGATACAGAATGAAAATATTGCAGCCACCTGGCATCATTATTTCTATATGGGACTGAATGAGACCACGACAGGCGGTTACAATCCGGATGATGTGGCAATGTACGGAGAATTCCAGGATCGTCCCATAGAGGAGCGCAACCAGGCAGAGATCGAAAGAGCCATCGGACGGATGCAGGAGCGCGGCGCAGGCGGAAGCCTGTACTTCTGGCTTCGGAAAATGGTCATGACTTTCAATGACGGAACGCTGGGCTGGCAGACTGAAGGCGATAATGAAAATGCGTTTGCTCCCATTGCCCATGGCGGGAAACTTACGGAATTCCTGCGGGATGTATTCTGGAGGAACAGCCGGTATGCGGGAAGATATAATACGATCTGCCAGTTTTTCTGGATCATGCTATTGACCTGTCTGCCGGGGATCTGTCTCGGAAGAAGGGACCGGATCAAAGAAGACAGTCTGTTTATGATCAGCTTTTTGGGTATTTTTCTCTATTTGATGCTCTTTGAATCCCGGGCAAGATATTTATTCTGTTTTGTACCGGTGCTGGTGGTGCAGGCTGCTTTGGGACTGGAAAATTACAGTATCATACTGTGCGAATATAGAAATCGTTGGAGGATGAAACATCATGGAAGAAGCAAAGAAGATGCGCCCGAGAGAGTACATTAAGATCCGCGGCGCCAATGAACATAATCTGAAAAATATTAACGTGGATATCCCCAGAAATGAACTGGTGGTATTGACCGGTATGTCCGGTTCCGGTAAGTCGTCCCTGGCATTTGATACGATCTATGCGGAAGGACAGAGACGCTATATGGAATCCCTGTCTTCTTATGCGAGACAGTTCTTAGGACAGATGGAGAAGCCCAACGTGGAGAGCATCGAGGGGCTGTCTCCTGCCATCTCCATCGACCAGAAATCCACCAACCGTAACCCTCGTTCCACGGTAGGCACCGTAACAGAGATCTACGATTATTTCCGTCTGCTGTATGCGAGGATCGGTATTCCCCACTGCCCGAAGTGCGGAAGAGAGATCTCCAAGCAGACTGTGGACCAGATGGTGGATCAGATTATGAACATGGGAGAAGGTACGAAGATCCAGCTGCTGGCACCGGTGGTCAGAGGCCGTAAGGGCGAACATGCCAAGGTGCTGGAGCGTGCCAAGAGAAGCGGCTATGTCCGGGTACGGATCGACGGCAGTATGTATGAACTGACGGAAGAGATCAAGCTGGACAAAAATATCAAGCATAACATCGATATCGTAGTAGACAGACTGGTGGTAAAGGACGGCATCCAGCGCCGACTGACCGACTCTATTGAGAACGTGCTGGAGCTGGCGGAAGGACTGCTGGTAGTGGATGTGATCGGCGGTGAACCGGTGACCTTCAGCCAAAGTTTTTCCTGCCCTGACTGCGGTATCAGTGTCAGCGAAGTGGAGCCCAGAAGCTTTTCCTTCAACAATCCCTTCGGTGCCTGCCCTGTCTGCTTCGGACTGGGATATAAGATGGAATTCGACGAGGATCTGATGATTCCGGATAAAAGGCTCAGCATCAATGAGGGGGCCATCACCGTCATGGGCTGGCAGTCCTGCGCGGACAAGTCCAGCTTTACCAACGCTATTTTACAGGCGCTGGCAAAGGAATATCATTTTGATCTGGATACTCCCTTCGAGGATTATCCGCAGAAGGTGCATGATGTTCTGATCCATGGAACGAACGGTAAAGAGGTATTGGTGCATTATACCGGTCAGCGTGGCAGTGGTATATATCCCGTCGCCTTTGAAGGCCTGATCAAAAATGTCGAGCGCCGTTACCGTGAGACCGCTTCTGAGAGCTCCAAGCAGGAATACGAGACATTTATGCGCATCACTCCCTGTAAGGAATGTAAGGGCATGCGCCTGAAAAAGGAATCCCTGGCAGTTACAGTATGTGATAAAAATATTTTCGAGATCACTTCCATGTCCATCCGGGATCTGCAGAAGTTCCTGGACACCATGACCCTGACGAAACAGCAGCAGTTCATCGGCGAGCGTGTGTTGAAAGAGATCCGCGCCAGAGTAGGCTTTCTGGTGGATGTTGGTCTGGAGTATCTGTCTCTGGCGAGAGCTACCGCTACTTTGTCCGGTGGTGAGGCACAGCGTATCCGTCTGGCAACCCAGATCGGTTCCGGTCTGGTAGGTGTCTGCTATATACTGGATGAGCCCAGTATCGGTCTGCACCAGAGAGACAATGACAAACTGCTGAATACACTGAAGAATCTGCGGGATCTGGGAAATACCCTGGTAGTGGTAGAACATGATGAAGATACCATGCTGGCAGCAGATTATATCGTAGATATCGGACCGGGTGCCGGCTCTCACGGAGGTGAGGTCATAGCATGCGGCACAGCGGAGGAGATCATGCAGATCCCGGAATCCATTACGGGACAGTACCTCAGCGGCAAAAAGCGGATTCCTGTACCGGAGACCAGACGTACACCTGCCGGCTGGATCAAAGTACTGGGAGCACAGGAAAATAATCTGAAAAATGTAGATGTGGAGATTCCTCTGGGCGTGATGACCTGCGTCACCGGTGTGTCCGGATCCGGCAAAAGTTCGCTGGTGAATGAGATCCTCTACAAGCACCTGGCAAGAGAACTGAATCGTGCCCGCTGCATCCCCGGTAAACATAAAGGAATCGAAGGCGTGGAGCAGCTGGACAAGGTCATTAATATCGACCAGTCTCCCATCGGACGTACCCCCAGATCCAACCCGGCTACCTACACCGGAGTGTTTGATCTGATCCGCGACCTGTTCGCTTCCACCGCAGATGCCAAGGCGAAAGGCTACAGCAAGGGGCGTTTCAGCTTTAATGTCAAGGGCGGACGATGTGAAGCCTGCGGCGGTGACGGTATCATCAAGATCGAGATGCATTTTCTGCCGGATGTCTATGTCCCCTGCGAAGTCTGTGGCGGCAAACGCTATAACCGTGAGACACTGGATGTGAAATACAAGGGCAAGAGCATTTTTGATGTGCTGGACATGACGGTGGAAGAAGCACTGCCTTTCTTTGAAAACGTACCTTTTATCCGCAGGAAGATTGAGACCCTGTATGACGTGGGACTCTCCTATGTGAAGCTGGGACAGCCTTCCACCACCCTGTCCGGCGGCGAAGCACAGCGTATTAAGCTGGCAACCGAGCTCTCAAGGAGAAGTACCGGTAAGACGATATATATTCTGGATGAGCCTACCACAGGACTGCATTTTGAGGATGTGCACAAGCTGGTGGAGATCCTGCACAGACTTGCGGATGGCGGCAATACGGTAGTAGTCATCGAACATAATCTGGACGTGATCAAGACCGCGGATTATATCATCGATATGGGACCGGAAGGTGGAGACCGCGGCGGAACAGTGATTGCCCAGGGTACCCCGGAAGAGATCGTAAAGGTGAAAAAATCCTACACCGGATACTATGTGAAAAAGATGCTGGAGAAGGACAAGGAGTTACGTCTCTCTGAATAGTTATAAAAATTAATATTTACCCTCTATGAAAATGGAAAAAATTCAGTTATAATATAATGTATATGACTAAAATAGCGTGTAGAGTCAAGACTTATAGATAGATACCATCGGAAAGGGGTAATAAAAAGATGCAGTGCACAGATATCGGAATTGATTTAGGTACCGCCAGCATTCTGGTATACATCAGAGGAAAGGGTGTCGTATTGAAGGAGCCCTCTGTTGTAGCTTTTGATAGAGATACGAATAAGATTAAAGCTATCGGTGAGGACGCGAGACTGATGCTGGGAAGAACTCCCGGCAATATCGTAGCGGTCAGACCGTTACGTCAGGGCGTTATCTCCGACTATACCGTAACAGAGAAAATGATGAAGTATTTTATCCAGAAGGCGCTGGGTAAGAGGACCTTCCGTAAGCCCCGTATTGCCGTCTGTGTACCCAGCGGTGTTACGGAAGTAGAGAAAAAGGCAGTAGAAGACGCTACTTATCAGGCAGGTGCCAGAGAGGTATCCATCATTGAGGAGCCCATTGCAGCCGCTATCGGTGCCGGAATCGATATTTCCAAGCCCTGCGGTAATATGATCGTAGATATCGGTGGTGGTACTTCCGATATCGCGGTAATCTCCCTGGGAGGTACTGTTGTCAGCGCTTCCATCAAGATCGCAGGTGATGATTTTGATGAAGCCATCGTTCGTTACATGCGTAAAAAACATAATCTGCTCATCGGTGAGAGAACCGCAGAAGATCTGAAGATCAAGATCGGTTCCTGCTATAAGAGAGCAGAAGTAGACTATATGGATGTCAGAGGACGTAATCTTGTTACCGGTCTGCCGAAGACCGTCAAGGTATCTTCCGAGGAGACCGAGGAAGCATTACGGGAGACTACTGCACAGATCGTGGAGACGATTCACAGCGTACTGGAGAAGACTCCCCCTGAGCTGGCAGCCGATATTGCGGACAGAGGAATCGTTCTGACCGGCGGCGGAAGCTTACTTCGCGGTCTGGAGGATCTGATCTCTGCCAAGACAGGTATCAACACCATGACAGCAGAGGATCCTATGACAGCCGTAGCTATCGGAACCGGTAAATACGTAGAGTTCCTTGCAGGATACAGAGATAATTAATGAAGCAAATGGCAGGATGCCGAACATTTGTCGAAGGATCGATATCGCAAATGGAGGATACGAATGGTTAAGGGTCTATATACCGCATATACCGGTATGTTAAACGAACAGAACAGAATGGATATCATGACCAATAATCTGGCGAATGCGTCTACTGTCGGCTATAAAAAGGAAGGCTCTACCAGCCAGTCTTTTGATGATGTATTGACAGTTAAGATCAAGGACCAGTCAGTGGGCATGAGAAATGCCCAGAAAATCGGTATCAAGAATCCCGGCGTGAAGATCGGCGAGAACTATACCGACTATTCACAGGGATCATTCCGTATTACCGGCAATACCTATGATCTGGCACTGTCCGGAGAAGGATTTTTTGCCATCGAATTTACTAACAAGGCAGGGGAGACCGATACCAAGTACACCCGTGCCGGACAGTTTACGCTGAATAAGGACGGCTACCTGGTAACCGAAGAGGGTGATTATGTCTTAGATACCCAGAACAGGCGGATCCGGTTAAATACTCTGATCGATTCTTCTATTACCGATGACGGTACCATCTATCAGAATGGTCAGGCAATGGCGAAGATCCAGGTGACGGATTTCGCAGACTATGACTATCTGGAAAAATATGGTGAGACATACTATCAGCCGATTGAGGGAGCGCAGACCATTGCTTCCAATGCCCAGGTGAAATCCGGTTACCTGGAGATGGCGAATGTACAGATCGTATCCGAAATGGTAAATCTGATCTCCATTACCCGTGCCTATGAGTCAAATCAGAAGGTAGTGCAGACCATTGATGACACTCTGGATGTGGCAGTGAACCAGATTGGCAGAGTCCAGTAATCTAAAATAAAAAAATAGCCGATATATAAATACAGTATGATTTCAGGATGGAAAACCGTGTCATGGAGGACATAAGGGACAGCTTGAGAGGAGACTACATATGGTTAGAAGCTTATGGACAGCAGCGACCGGCATGATCGCACAGCAGACGAATGTGGATACCATTGCCAACAACCTGGCAAATGTCAATACCACAGGTTACAAGACACAGGTCAATGAATTCAAGAGCCTGTTATATCAGAACATTCAGACGAAGACCACCTCAGCGAATGGAGATACCAAGCCCAGCAGCGCACAGGTGGGACTCGGTGTAAGAAACGCATCCATCAGTTCCGTATTTAAGGAGGGAAGCCTGACTGCATCTGACAGTGATACCGCATTTGCTATTGACGGAAAGGGATTTTTCGCAGTGCGCGGTGCAGACGGCAACACTTACTATACGAGAAACGGTAATCTGAAGTTTACACTGGCGTCCAACGGCGGCAATATGCTGGCAACCTCCGAAGGACTTCCGGTACTGGATACCCAGGGAAGACCTATTGTGCTTAGCAACAACTATGTAATGAGCAAGATCACGGTCAGCAAGGACGGAAGCCTGTGCTATCCCGATGCACAGAACAATCCTCAGCCCATCGGTATCACCATCGGTGTATTCCAGTTCAACAATCCCAACGGACTGGAGAGACTGGCAGACAGCCTGTATCAGCAGACCGCAGCCAGCGGACAGGCGATCAACGAAGCTACCAACAATAACGTGGAACGAAGCAGTATCATTCAGGGATATCTGGAAAGCTCCAACGTACAGGTTGTGGATGAAATGGTCAACATGATCGTGGCACAGAGAGCTTACGAACTGAATTCCAAAGCTATCACAGCGTCCGATGAGATGTTACAGCAGGCCAACAACCTGCGTAGGTAATGAGCAATGCCAAACCGTAAGATGACGATCTGGCTGCTTGCAGACAAGAGCGTCAGATTGCGGTTTGATAGGGCGAATGCCCGACATCGAAGGAAACGCGAAGCGTTTTCGAGATGCATTGCACATTACCGTGGAATGCATTGCTCATTACCGTGGAATATAGAAAGGCTAAATTATGGATATTAGCAGTTTATACGGGAGCTCTGCTTTAGACAGCACCGCTTACACCAACGCGGCGAACCAGACGGCTTCCAAATTACAGGATAAACTAAACAGTGCAGATTATTCCAAAGCGACCGATGATGAACTCATGGATGCCTGCAAACAGTTCGAAGCCTATTTCGTAGAGCAGATGTTCAAAGAGATGATGAAGACGATCCCGGAGAGTGACAGCACCTCTTCTTCCAACTCTCAGCTGATGGATTATTACAAGGATGAGATGGTACAGCAGATCGCTTCGGATTCCACAGAGCAGAACAGCCTGGGACTGGCGCAGATGCTGTATGAACAGATGAAGCGCAATTATAATCTTGAGTAACTATTTCGGGCTGCCGCTCCCGGCAGCCCCTTTCTTTAATCTATCACCGCAGCAGCGGTTTTCTCTTACGTTTTCGTAGAGATCAGCCACATGTAACAGAACATACACCGGAATGAGGAATGGAAATGGATAACATTACAGGATATGTAGATCATATTGTCTATCAAAACAGTGATAATGGATATACAGTCATGACACTGGTGGCAGAGGGAGAAGAAGTGACCTGTGTCGGTATGTGTAAAGGCTTAGGACAGGGAGAAAATATTTCTGCGGAGGGAGAATACATAGAGCATCCGGTCTACGGCAGACAGTTCAAGATACAGACCTATGAGACTGTGGCACCCACCGACCGCGCCGGCATGGAACGCTATCTCGGATCCGGAGCGATCCGCGGTGTGGGCGAAGCGCTGGCTGCCAGGATCGTGAAAAAATTCGGAGATGATACTTTCCGGATCATAGAGGAGGAACCGGAACGGCTGGCGGAAGTAAAAGGAATCAGCGAACGGAAAGCCCAGGAGATAGCTGTTCAGATGGAAGAAAAAAAAGACCTCAGAGAGGCCCTGGTCTATCTGCAGCAATATGGTATCAGCAATACCCTGGCTGTGAAAATATATAACACCTATGGAATGGAAATGTACAGTGTGATGCGTGAGAATCCTTACAGACTGGCGGAGGATGTCAGCGGAGTGGGATTCCGCATTGCTGATGAGATCGCCGGGAGGATCGGTATTCACACCGATTCCGATTACCGCATCCGGAGTGGAATTTTGTATACACTACTGCAGGCGGTGGGAGAAGGACATTGCTTTCTGCCGCTGGAACTTCTGCTTCACAGAGCAGCGGAACTGCTGGGAGTATCAGAGGAAAATATCCGCCCGCAGGTGGATAATCTGATCATGGACAGGAAGCTGGTGGCAAAAGGAGATGCGGTTTTCGCAGCTGCCTATTATTATGCGGAACTCAATTGTGCCAATATGCTTCGGAACCTGAATATTCCCATGCTGGAGGCAGAAAATCTTCCCGCACAGGATATGGCAATCCGTAAGAGACTGGAGCGTATGGCGGAAAACCTATCGATGGAACTGGACGAACTGCAGCTGAAAGCGGTGGAGGAAAGCATAAAGAATGGGCTCTTTATTTTATCCGGAGGACCCGGCACCGGGAAAACGACAACCATCAATATGATCATCCGTTATTTTGAGTCGGAGGGAATGGACATATTCCTGGCAGCGCCCACGGGGCGTGCTGCCAAGAGGATGACAGAAGCGACCGGTTTTGAAGCGAAGACGATCCATCGTCTATTGGAACTAAACAGTGCCTTGTCAGATGATGATACCAGAAGAGCCAACTTTGAACGGAATCAGGAGAATCCCTTAGAGGCAGATGTAGTGATCATTGATGAGATGTCCATGGTGGATATTCAACTGTTCCAGGCACTCTTAAAAGCCATTTTGCCGGGAACGAGACTCATTCTTGTTGGGGATGTGGACCAGCTGCCCAGCGTGGGACCGGGTCAGGTGCTGCGGGATCTTATGAACAGCGAAGCCTTTCCTATGGTAACTTTAGAGAAAATCTTCCGTCAGGCGGGCGAAAGTGACATTGTAGTCAATGCACACCGTATCAACAAGGGAGAACAGATCGCTCTGGACAATAAATCCCGGGATTTTTTCCTGTTGGAGCGAAACGATGTGAATGTTATTTATAAACATATGATCCAACTGATCCGGGAGATGCTGCCCAAATATGTAAATGCCACACCCTTCGATATTCAGGTACTGACGCCCATGCGGAAAGGAAGCCTGGGTTGTGAGACATTGAACGGTATCTTACAGAGGTACCTGAATCCGGCGGATCCTCATAAAAAAGAACATTCTTATGGAAATACTGTCTTCCGCGAAGGTGATAAGGTCATGCAGATCAAAAATAACTACCAACTGGAGTGGGAGATCGTGGGCAGATATAACATTCCCATTGATAAGGGCATGGGTGTCTTTAACGGAGACATGGGAAGAGTCCTGGAGATCAATGAGACAATGTCTACACTTCTCGTGGAGTTTGATGACGGCAGGAGGGTCAATTATCCATTCTCCGGGCTGGAGGAACTGGAGCTGTCCTATGCCATTACGATCCACAAGTCTCAGGGAAGCGAATATCCCGCAGTGATCCTGCCGCTGCTCGGAGGTCCCAGGATGCTGTTTAACCGTAATCTTCTGTATACGGGAATCACAAGAGCCAGGAACTGCGTTACGATCTTAGGCAACAGCGAGACCGTGAGGAATATGATCGACAATGTCAGTGAGAACCGCAGATATACGGCATTGGAGAGCCGCATCCGGGAAATCTGCGGCCTGCCGGAGGGAATATAATTATGATATGGAAGCTATTGTTTCCCACCAGATGCCCGGTGTGTGACAGGATCGTGAAACCTTTCGGGGAGAAAATCTGCCTGGAATGTCTTCCGAAGCTCCGCATAGTGACTCCGCCCTGGTGTATGAAATGCGGAAAAAAGATACAGGGAGATGAAGAACTCTGCAGGGACTGCAGAGGCAGAAAGCATATGTTTGACCGTGCCAGAACACTGTATGAATACGGCACGGCGGCTACGTCTCTCTATCGCTTTAAATACAAAGGAAGACAGGAATACGCGGATTTCTACGGAGAGGAAATGGCAAAATACTTAGGAGAGTTTATCCGCAGAGTTTCGCCGGACGTGCTGGTACCGGTGCCACTGCACCGGAAGAAACTAAAGTCGCGCGGGTATAATCAGGCAGCGTGCCTTGCCAGAGCATTGGGGAAGAGCCTAAATCTTCCAGTGGATGAAAAGCTGGTAAAAAGAATACGGAATACGGCACCAATGAAACGACTGAATCCCACGGAAAGGCAAAATAATTTGAAAAAGGCTTTTAATATAGGCAGAAATGATGTAAAATTATATGACCGGATTATTCTGGTGGATGATATTTATACAACCGGTACCACGCTGGATGAGATCTCAGCGCTATTGAAATCCTACGGCGTATCTGAAGTGTATTGTGTTACGTTGGCATGCGGCGCCGGATTATGATGAGGAAGGTGTGAGGATACTATGAATATAAGAAACTGCAGAATGTGTGGGCATATATTTAATTATGTGGCAGGACCTATCCTGTGCCCCCACTGCCGGGAGAAAATGGAAGCCAAATTCCAGGAAGTTAAGGAATATATCCGTTCCAACCCCGGAGTAGGCATTCAGGATGTAGCGGAGAACTGCGATGTGGAGCCTTCCCAGATCCAGCAGTGGCTTCGGGAAGAGAGGCTGGAGCTGACGGAAGGATCGGCAATTTATCTGCAGTGTGAGAAATGTGGTGCTCCTATCCGGAGCGGAAGATTCTGCGAGAAATGTAAGTATGAAATGTCAATGGACCTGCAGAGTGTGCTGCCCAAGAAACAGCAGACGCTGAAGCAGCATCCTACTTCATCCAGAGACGGAGACCGGATGCGCTATCTGTAAGCATCTGCGGGCGGAGGAATTATGCTGAACGAAGAAAAGATCATATTGATGACCAAAATGGCATCCTATGAAGAGAATGAAGGCAAAAAGAATATGGCGATCGGCCGTTATTTTCGCAGCGATTATATAGCAATACAGGTTTTGAAGTCTGTTCTGTGTGCTACGATTGCTTATGCGGTATGCTTTGCCTTATTTGTTTTTTATGATTTTGAGACCTTTATGCAGGATATTTACAAAATGGACTTGATCAGTTTTGCAAAAAATGTTCTGCTGTATTACGGAATTACGGTAGTGGTATACGGAGCGGCTTCTTACCTGATCTGCTCTCTGCGCTATGCCAGGGCGAAGAAGAGCCTGAAATGCTATTATAACAATCTGAAAAAGCTGAATTCCATTTATAATGAATAACAGATGCAGATTGATATGGAGGAAATATGACTGCTTTACTGGAATTAAGAGAAAATCTGAAAAAGATCTACAGCAGAAACGAAGCTTTTATTCTGCCGGTGATCAAATTCCTGCTTAGTTTTATCGTGCTGAGCATCATAAACGGCAAAATGGGATATATGACAAAGATAGACAATATGGCGATCGTGCTGATCGTATCTCTGTTATGTTCTTTCCTGCCTACCGGATTTATGGTGGTATTTGCCATGCTGTTTACGCTGCTTCATATGTATGCTTTATCCATTGAGACCGCAGCAGTGGGACTGGTGGTATTTTTACTGCTGTATCTGCTTTTCCTTAGATTTACGGCCAAAGAAGCCTTGGTAGTAGTACTGACTCCCGTTCTGTGCATGCTGAAGCTTCCTTATGTTATGCCGGTTGCCATGGGACTGATCGGAACCCCTGCTTCCTGTGTATCCGTAGGATGCGGTGTTGTAGTGTATTATCTGATCCAGACGGTGATCAGCAATGCGCCCACTATCAATTCCATGGGTGCGGAAGAGGCTACGGCGAAGCTGCGCCTTCTGATCGACGGTATGCTGGGGAATAAGGCAATGTTAGTCATGATCGTGGCATTTACCGTGACCGTGATCGTGGTATACCTGATCCGCAGAATGAGCGTGGATCACTCCTGGACCATTGCAATGGCGGCCGGAGTCATGATCGAGGTGCTGATCCTGCTGGTGGGAGATCTTATGTATGATACGAATCTCTCCATCCTCAGTGCACTGTTGGGTGCGATTGTTACCGTGATCGTATGTAAGGGAATAGAGTTCTTCCGATTCTGTCTGGATTACAGCAGGACAGAAAAGGTCCAGTTTGAAGATGATGAATATTATTACTATGTAAAAGCGGTACCGAAGATGACTGTGTCGGCACCTACCAATACTGTGAAGAAGATCAACACCCAGCGCAGACCGGCGTCACAGAGCGCGAGACCTGTGGGACAGGGCAGACCTTCCGGACAGAGCCGGAGTGGCGGACAGAACGTCAGAAGCGCGGAAGGATCCGCGAGAAGTGTAGTAACAGAACGTACAGCGCCTGCCAGAAGCAGCGCTCCTTATGGACAGCAAAATCCCTACCGCGGACGGGAAATGACCGGCGGCAGAAGTGTTACCATAAGCAGTGATCATATGGCGCAGGGCGACTCGGACGATTACGAAGAATTGTTCTGAAGGGATTAATGAAAAATGCAGTTATGGGATAAGCTGGCAGAATATGCGAAAAACTTCAGCAGTTACCGTACGACCATGGATTTCGGCGATGTGGCCGAGATTCTGATCATTGCGGTATTACTGTATTATACTTTGGTATGGATGAAGACGACCCGGGCATGGATATTGCTCAAGGGTCTGGTTGTCATCCTTGTTTTTTTGCTGCTGGCTTATTTTTTCCGGATGACAACGATACTGTGGATGGCACAGAATGTGCTGGGATTTGCGGTGACAGCATTGATCGTGGTGTTGCAGCCGGAGCTGCGAAAAGCTTTGGAAGAACTGGGCAAGAAAAATATTATCAGCTCGGTACTCCCGTTTGATAATAATCATCGGGTGAATGAAGAATTTTCCGAGAAGACCATCAATGAGATTACCAAGGCCTGTGTAGAGATGGGAAAGGTGAAGACCGGTGCACTGATCGTGATCGAACAGAAAGTATCCCTGAGAGATTATGAGAGAACCGGTATCGATGTGGACGGTATTGTTACCAGCCAGCTGCTGATCAATATATTTGAACATAATACACCGCTGCATGATGGAGCGGTAATTGTCAGAGGAAACAGAGTGGCATCCGCTACCTGCTATCTGCCGCTGTCCGACAATCTGGGACTGAGCAAGGAGCTGGGAACCAGACACCGGGCCGGCGTGGGTATCTCAGAGATCACGGATTCCCTGACGATCATTGTGTCTGAGGAGACCGGCAAGATCAGCGTGGCTTATGAAGGCGAGCTGGAGCGCAATCTCGATGCGGATTCCCTGCGCGACAGAATGCACAAGATCCTGAACAACCCCGTAGAGGAACATAAGAATCTGCGAATCTGGAAGGGAAGGAGCCGAGACAAAAAATGAAAAAAGCATTGACACGTAATCTGGGATTGAAGCTTGCTTCTCTGGTACTTGCTTTTGTACTGTGGTTCCTTGTGGCGCAGATCTATGATCCGAAGGATACCGTGACTTTTAATAATATTCAGGTCCGGCTGATCAATACGGAACTTCTGGATGAAGAAGGAAAAGTCTACGAGGTGTTGGATAACAGTAACCTGGTAAGGGTCACCGTTACGGGACCGCAGAGTATTGTAAAATCCGAACTGCGTCGGAGCGATATCGTGGCGGAAGCGGATATGAGCAAGCTGACCGATATTAATACGATAGCAATCACTTATTATTGTGAGAATGTCAGCAATGATTCCGTAGAGATCAAAGGCAACCACGACTCGGTGCGGCTGAGCGTGGAAGACAAGACCAGCAAGTGGATCAAGCTGGAGAGCAATACCATTGGTGAAGTGGCTTCCGGCTACATGATCGGAAACGTAACACTGGACCAGACCAATATCGAGGTTACCGGACCGAAATCCGCAATCTCGCAGGTGGATCATGCCGGAGTGGATATCAATGTGACAGACTCCACCAGCAGCCTGTCCGCAAACGTAGACATCAAGCTGTATGATGCGGACGGCAATGAGCTGACACTGGAAAGCGTCAAGAAAAATGTAAATTCCGCACATATGACGGTGGAAGTACTGGCAACCAAGGAAGTGCCGGTTGAAATTGAATATATGGGTGTACCTGAGGATGGCTATATGGCTACCGGTGAGGTGGAGAGCAGTGTGCCTACGGTAAGAATCGCCGGAACAGCATCCGCCCTGGTGGGAATCTCCGCGATCACTGTACCGGAAGAGAGGATGAACATTACCGGACAGTCCGATGACCTGGTAGATATCATCAACCTGAAGGAGTATCTGCCGTCCAATGTACGACTGGCGAACAAGAGCTTTGATGGCAAGATTACCGCCACAGTCTACATTGAACCGATTGATACCAAGGATCTTACGATCCCGGCAGATAATATTTCCATTACCGGAGTGCCGGATGGCATGGAAGCAGAGGTTACTTCCACGGCAGAGGAATACGATATTACCGTATCCGGTCTGACCAGGGATGTCAGCATACTGCGCGACAGCAGTGTGACAGGAGTCCTGGATCTGAACCAGTGGATGGAAGACAACGGTCTGGAAGAGTTGACACCCGGGAACTATACGATTCCCGTAACATTTAATCTGTCAGAAGACATCACGGTAGATACAGATGTGAATATTCATATCCGACTGAAAAATGCGGACAGTAGTACCTGATCAACAGGTAGTCCCGCAGGTTCAAAAGGCATGAAATAGAGAATAGAGATAGAATGAGAGGGTTTTTACAATGGCTAGAATGTTTGGAACAGATGGCGTACGCGGTATTGCCAATGAGGAACTGACCCCGCTGCTTGCAATGCAGCTTGGGCAGGCGGGAGCGTATGTTCTCACCAAGGAAAATGAACACAAGCCGACGATCATGGTAGGATGCGATACCCGAATCTCCGGGGATATGCTTGCGAATGCGCTGATGGCCGGTGCCTGCTCCGTAGGCGCTAACTGTGTATATGTAGGAGTGATCCCGACTCCGGCAGTGGCTTACCTGACCAAGAAATACAAAGTAGATGCGGGAGTTGTGATCTCCGCCTCTCACAATCCGGTAGAGTTCAACGGGATCAAGTTCTTTGACGGCAACGGTTATAAGCTTCCGGATGCTATGGAAGACGAGATCGAAGCACTGATCCGGAACAATATGCCCGGCATCAAGTTCCCTATCGGTCCCGGCGTAGGCAAGATCAAATATCGTACCGATGCCAGAGAAGAGTATATTAACCACGCTATGAGAGCCGTAAATGTAGATCTGTCCGGCCTGAAGATCGTGGTAGATTGTGCGGAGGGAGCTTCCTTCTACACATCTGTGGAATGTCTGAAGGAACTGGGCGGCAATGTGGTAGCCATCCATAACAACCCGGACGGAACTAACATCAATGCCAACTGCGGATCCACCCATATGGAAGAATTGCAGGCAAGAGTCGTTTATGAGAAAGCAAACGTAGGTCTTGCATTTGACGGAGACGCTGACAGACTTTTAGCAGTAGACGAAAATGGTAAGATTGTAGACGGTGACCAGATCATGGCGATTGCCGGCAACTTTATGAAGAGCAAGGGAACCCTGAAAAAGGACACTATCGTAGCAACCGTAATGAGTAATCTGGGATTCTTCCTGATGGCTGAAAAGAACGGCATTACCATGGAGAAGACCAAGGTAGGTGACCGTTATGTATTGGAACGCATGAAGGAAATCGGTGCAAGTCTCGGCGGAGAACAGTCCGGACACATCATTTTCCTGGATGAGAATACCACCGGTGACGGATTGCTCAGCGCGCTGCATCTGTTGCAGGTAATGGTAGAGACCGGTAAACCGCTGTCCGAACTGGCCCAGATCATGGAAGTGCTGCCTCAGGCGCTGGTCAATGCTAAAGTAGCTAACCATAAAAAAGAAAAATACATGGAATATCCCGAGATCGCAGATGCTATTCAGAAGCTGGAGGAGAAGTTCGCGGGAGAAGGCCGTGTACTGATCCGTCCCTCCGGAACAGAGCCTCTGGTAAGAGTTATGATCGAAGGAAAAGATCAGCAGGTGATCCAGGAGGAAGCACAGAGACTTGCCAACCTGATCCAGGATATTATGTTTTAGTCTACACATTCCGAAAGATGTCGGGGAAAAGTTCTTGTGAATGACCTGCATTCATGCTATGATAGAAAAGTAAATGATAGGTAAAACCACAAGATAACAGAAGAATAGAATGCATATTAATATAGATATTGGAGGGTTTATGATATGGTAAGTCAGAAAGTTGTAATCAAGAATCCTACGGGCTTGCACCTGCGTCCTGCTGGAATCCTGTGCAAGGAGGCAATGCAGTTCAAGTCTCTGATCACTTTCAAATTCCGTGAGAACACAGCCAACGCCAAGAGTGTGTTGAGCGTATTAGGAGCGTGTGTAAAGTGCGGAGATGAGATCGAATTCGTATGCGAAGGCGAGGATGAGGCAGAGGCACTGAAGACTCTGGTAGAAGCTGTAGAGAATGGTCTTGGGGAATAGACCACAGCAGAAAAATAAGAGGCTGTGTATCCTTGCGGTGCACAGCTTTTTCTATGACATAAGGGAGAGATAACATGGAAGAAAAAAGTATGAAGAAGAGTTTTTCCAGTCTGGGCTGGAGGTTCCTGATCGGAACATTGATCATCTATGCAGTGCAGATAGCAGTCGTGGCTGGTGTGGGACAGGTAAAGCCGGAGTGGCTGGAGAATACGACCATCAACCTGATCCTTGCAGTCCTGCCGTTGTATCTGATCGGTATGCCGATATTGATCGCACTGGTGAAGCAGATCCCCGGGGAAGCACCTGCGAAAAAAAGTATGAAACCCGGACAGTTCATTGTGGCACTGATCATGTGTTATGCATTGATGTATTGCGGTAATCTGGTGGGAACACTGATCACTACGGTAGTCGGCGCACTGAAGGGCTCGGAAGTAGATAATGCCCTTATGACCTATGCAACAGAGTCTAACATGATGGTTACCTTTCTCTATATGGTGATCTGTGCACCGATCCTGGAAGAATATATTTTCCGCAAGCTGATCGTGGATCGCACCGTAAAATACGGTCAGGGAGTGGCCATTGTCCTGTCCGGCCTGATGTTCGGACTGTTCCATGGCAACCTGAACCAGTTCGCTTATGCAATGTTGCTTGGAATGTTCCTGGCATTTCTGTATGTGAAGACCGGCAACCTGAAGATTACCATCGGCTTGCATATGTGTATCAACTTTATGGGAGCTGTGGTAAGCGTTCTGCTGTTGAAGGCAATTCATCTGGACGAATACCAGGAGATCGTCATGAACGGCGGGGATGCGCAGGCTATCATGAACTTCATGATGCAATATCTGCCGGGCTGGATTGGCTATATGATCTATGTATTATTTATTCTGGCAGCAGTGATCACCGGAATTGTTCTGTTTATTGTCTTCCGTAAAAGATTTGCCGTGGAGCCGGGACAGATCCCTAAGGGACAGAGATTCAAGACGGTCATCTGCAATCCCGGAATGCTCTGCTACTGCATTTTCTGGATCGTGATGATCCTTCTGCAGATGTTCCCGGAGATCGTGCAGATGCTGTTGGGAATCTCTCCGCTGTCCCTGTAAATACATTTCGCAGGGGCTGACAGCCGGGAGCAGACAAAGGAGATATGGTACATGTACGCATTTGACAGCAGAATACGTTACAGTGAGACGGACAGCGAAGGACAGCTGACGCTGAATGCACTGCTGAATTATTTTCAGGATTGCTCCACCTTCCATTCGGAAGATGTGGGGCTCGGAATCGGCTATATGAAGGAGATCGGACAGGCATGGGTATTATCCTCCTGGCAGATCGTGGTAGACCGGTATCCGAGGCTGGGTGAGAAAGTAAAAATTGTGACATTGCCCTATGAATTAAAGGGCTTTCTGGGATACCGTAATTTCGCAATGCTGGATGAAGAGGGAAATTACCTGGCGAAAGCCAATTCCCTCTGGAGTCTGTTAGATATGACCACGGGAAAACCGGTGGCGGTGAACGAAGCCATGCATGAGGGCTACGGAATTGATGAAAAGCTGGACATGGATTATGCCCCCCGCAAGATCACCGTACCGGAAGGCGGACAGCTGTTGGAACCTATCGTGGTGAAAAAGCATCATCTGGATACCAACCATCACGTGAATAACGGCCAATATGTGAACATTGCCATGGAGTATCTGCCGGATGACTTCCTGATCCACCAGATGCGTGCGGAATATAAAAAGCAGGCATTTCTGGATGATGTGCTGCATCCTTACATAGTATCTTTGGAGAGTGGGTATGTCGTAAGCCTGCGGGATGAGGAAGGCAGACCCTATGTATCCGTAGAATTTCTACAACAGTAGTGATAATAGCAAATTGAATTGAACCGATAACTGAAACAAAAGCTGTGAAACAGACAGAACAGGAGAAAACGTGGAACTGAAATTAGGCGAAAAACAGACGCTTGTAATTGTGAAAAAAGTAGAATTCGGAGTCTATCTGGCAACGAAGGAAGCACCGGATGACAAAGTGCTCCTGCCGGCCAAACAGGTTCCTGCCGGAGCAAAGGTGGGAGATGAGGTGGAGGTATTCCTGTACCGGGATTCCAGTGACCGCCTGATCGCCACGACCAGAACTCCCAAATTAATGATGGGACAGGTGGCGCTTTTGACGGTGGTGCAGATCGGAAAAGTGGGTGCATTTCTGGACTGGGGACTGGAGAAGGATCTGTTCCTGCCCTTCAAGCAGCAGACCCGCAAAGTAAAAGCGGGTGACCAGGTGCTGGCTTCCCTCTATATCGACAAAAGCGGCAGACTCTGTGCTACCATGAATGTCTACGAACATCTGCGCACAGACAGCCCTTATAAAAAAGATGATAAGGTCACCGGCCGGATCTATGAGATCAGCAAAAATTTCGGCGCATTCGTAGCCGTGGATGACTGCTTCTCCGCACTGATCCCGAAAAAAGAACTCTTTGGCGCCACAGAGCAGCCGGGGGTAGGAGAACAGGTGACCGCCCGCGTTGTAAAAGTGCTGGAGGATGGCAAACTGACACTGAGCATCCGCGAAAAGGCATACCTGCAGATCCAGAAGGATGCAGAGAAAATTGAGAAGCTGTTAGACAGCTATGAAGGCGCTCTGCCCTTTAATGATAAGGCAGCTCCTGAGGTCATTACCCATGAGACCGGCATGAGCAAAAATGAATTCAAGCGTGCCGTAGGACATCTGTTAAAAGAAGGCAAGATCCAGATCACGGAGAAAAGCATCCGCAGAGTCCGCTAATTGTGCTGGAAATCAAAAACAATATGTGTTATAGTAGAGACGTAATCTGAGAGATATGAACAGATACAGGAGGTGTTATCATGGATATCGCAGGATTATCAATGGCAATGGCTTCGAACAATCTGCAGACGAAAGTCGGAACGGCTGTACTTAGTAAGGCAATGGATACGAACGAAGCACTGGGACAGGGAATCGTACAGATGATGGATTCCGCAGCTATGGAACGCAGCGTAACACCGGAGCTTGGTACTAATATCGATCTGCGGATTTAGCGCAGAAATAATACATAATAAACGCTAAGACAAAAAGAGTTCGGAATATTAGTTCCCGAACTCTTTTTTTACGCGTATTTCAAAATAAAATGGCATTTTTACTAAAAAGTGCATAAAAAACTATTGCAATTTTACCAGTTTTTTTGTAAATTTGTATTATGTATGATATGAGGGATTCGCTCTCGTATTATTTTTTCCGGGGTAACAGCGAAAGAGAATTATGGTTGGGGACTGAAGGAGCAGAAGATGATATCGAATCAGATTTTACAGAACACCATTGAAGGATTGAAAGGAATCGCCAGAGTAGAACTGTGCGTCATGGATGTGGACGGCAAGGAAGTGGCAGCGACCATGGATATGGGCAACTGCTCCAGGCCTGCGGTAGAGTTCGCAGCTTCTCCGGCAGATTCACAGGAGATCCAGGGATATCAATATTTCAAGATCTATGACGAGCAGCAGCTGGAGTATATTCTCGTAGCCGGCGGTACCGGTGAAGATGTGTATATGATCGGGAAAATGGTTGCTTTTCAGATCCAGAATCTGTTAGTGGCCTATAAGGAGAGGTTCGATAAGGATAACTTTATCAAGAATCTGTTGTTAGACAATCTGCTGCTGGTGGATATTTACAGTCGTTCCAAGAAGCTTCATATCCAGACAGATGTTCCGCGTGTGGTTATGATCGTGGAATCCGCAGGCGGTAAGGACAACAATGTCCTGGAACTGGCGCGGAACCATTTCGGAACCAACAGCAAGGACTTCATTACCGCAGTGGATGAGAGCAATGTGATCGTGGTGAAGGAATTCGCCGAGACCGACACCGGCAAAGAGATCGAGAAGGCTGCCAGAACCCTGGAAGCTGCACTGCTCAAGGAAGGCATCCGTGAAGTCCGCATCGCATACGGTACCATTGTGCACGAGATCAAGGAAGTCAGCCGTTCTTATAAGGAAGCCAAGATGGCACTGGATGTAGGCAAGATCTTCTTCGATGAGAGAGACATTATTGCGTACAGTGAGCTGGGAATCGGTCGTCTGATCTATCAGCTGCCTATTCCGCTGTGTAAGATGTTCATCCGTGAGATCTTCGGCGGCAAGAGCCCGGACGACTTCGACGAAGAGACACTGACCACGATCTACAAATTCTTCGAGAACAGCCTGAATGTGTCCGAGACCTCCAGACAGCTGTTCATCCACAGAAATACACTGGTATATCGTCTGGATAAGCTGCAGAAGAGCACCGGACTGGATCTGCGCGTATTTGAAGATGCCATCACCTTCAAGATCGCACTGATGGTCGTAAAATATATGAAATATATGGAAACATATGAGTATTGATTTCTTGCAGAGCCATGAAATAACGGAAAATGAGCGTCGAATGCTTGCATTCGTAAGAACATTTGACGTTATTTCTTTGGCGAGAAAGCCTCAATTCGCAAAAGAAAAGCTCCGTAGGAGCGATTTTGCGAATTGAGGCTCTGCGAGAAATCAATAGGATGATAAGGCAGTAGAAAGGCAAGATATAAAATGGCAAATAAAGAAGCACAAAGGCTGAAGAGAGAACGGATCATAGAGGAAAATGGCATTATCTTCCTGGACAATGTAAGCAAGTCCTATTCCTCCGGCTCTCCGGCACTCAATGGCGTAACGTTGAGCATCGGAAGAGGGGAATTTGTATTTATCGTAGGTGACAGCGGATCCGGTAAATCGACATTGATCAAATTACTGCTGCGGGAACTTACGGCGACCAGCGGCAGTGTTTATGTTATGGGAAATGATCTGGCGAAATTAAAGCACAGACAGATTCCCAGATTCCGTCGTAATCTGGGCGTGGTGTTCCAGGATTTCCGACTGCTGAATGACCGTAATGTTTATGAAAATGTAGCATTTGCACAGCGTATTGTGGAGACTCCCGTCAGCGAGATCCGCAGAAACGTTCCCGCAATTCTGGCAACCGTAGGACTTGCCGGAAAATATAAGGCGAAGACCAAGCAGCTCTCCGGCGGTGAGCAGCAGCGTGTGGCGCTGGCAAGAGCACTGGTGAACAATCCCTCCATACTTTTGGCGGATGAGCCCACCGGTAATCTGGATCCCAATAATTCCTGGGAGATCATGAAGCTGTTAGAGGAGATCAATGAAAGCGGCACCACGGTAGTCGTGGTAACCCATAACCGAGAAATCGTCAATGCAATGCAGAAACGAGTGATCACCATGAAAAAGGGCGTGATCATCAGCGACGAAGAGAAGGGTGGGTATATTGATGAAGATTAGTACACTTTTATATACGATTAAGCAGGGATTTGCCAATATTTTCCGTAATAAATGGTACTCCCTGGCTTCCATTGCGACGATTTCAGCATGTCTGTTTTTATTCGGACTGTTCTATTCCATCGTTGCGAACTTCCAGAACATTCTGAAGACGGCAGAGGAAGGCGTGTCCGTTACCGTATTTTTCCATAGCGAATGGGATGGCTGTGAGAGTCATATAGATGGACAGATTCCTTCAGAGCAGAGGATAGAGGAGATCGGTCAGGATATTGCCAAACGTGCAGAAGTATCCGACGTACAGTTTAAATCCGCGGATGAGGCATGGGCTACTTTCGGACCAGACTATTTCGGGGAGGATTATGCGGAAGGATTTCCGGAGAATCCGTTGGCTGGTGAGGATAGTTATGAGATTTTTTTGAGTGACGTATCCATGCAGGACGCACTGGTGACCTGGTTGCAGTCCATACCGGAGGTGCGCAAGGTCAACTACTCCGAGATGACCGCCAATACTTTAAGTGGTTTGAATCTGCTGATCGCTTACGTATCTATGGGGATTATCGTGATCCTGCTGGCTGTCAGCATTTTCCTGATCAGCAATACAGTAGCCATCGGCATCTCTGTGAGATCGGAAGAGATCAATATTATGAAATATATCGGTGCAACGGACTTTTTCGTGCGTGCGCCTTTCGTGCTGGAAGGTATGCTGATCGGACTGATCGGAGCAGCAGTACCTTTGGGATTGATCTATTCCCTGTATAATTACGCACTGAATTACATGGTGGACCGTTTTATGGTGCTCAGCGGTTTCCTGAATTTTCTGTCGGTAGATGAGGTGTTCCATTTCCTGGTTCCGGTATCTCTGGGCGTAGGCGTGGGTATCGGTTTCCTGGGAAGTATTTCCACAGTCCGGAAGCACCTGCACGTATAGTAATGTAAGAACATGTAACCCGGAGCTTTTTCGTCATGATGTATGCGAATATTACGATTCACATACATCATGATTATTTTATAGTGAATGGAGATAGAATTGAATAAGAAGAAAAAAGGATTCCTGTGCCTGGCACTGTGTCTGATATTGACCGCTTCGTCTGCAACGTACAGTCTGCGGGTGAATGCCACAAGCATGTCTTCCATTACATCGGACAGCATCCGGGAGAAACAGGATCAGATCAGCCAGGCACAAAAAGAACGGGAAACGATGAAGAGTAATCTGAGTAACCTGGAGAAGATCAAAAAGGATCTGGAGACACAGAAGAGCAATCTGAAGAACTATGTGGCACAGCTGGATCAGAACCTGAGCGAAATCGAACAGAATATTGCGGAATTGAAGAGCAAGATCACCGCCAAAGAGGAGGAGATCACTCAGACACAGGCGGAACTGGATGCGGCACTGGAACAGGAAGAAAATCAGAAAAATGCCATGATCCGGCGCATAAGAATTATGTATGAGAGAGGGGACTCCTATATCGTGGATATGATGCTGAAGGCAGAAAGCTTCAGCGACTTCCTGAACCGGGCGGACTTCATGGATCTGGTGATGGCATATGACCGCCAGCAGTGGAAAGACTTCATGGAGAACCGTAAGTATATTGAACTCTGCAAGGAGGAGCTGGAGGAGGAGAAAGCGATCCTGGACGAGGCAAAAGCCGGTGTGGAGCAGGAGCAGGCGAACATGGAGGCTCTGATCGATCAGAAGAACCGGGACATTGTCGCTTACGAATCCGATATCAGCAATAAGGAACAGGCGATTAAGGAATATAAGCAGTCCATCGCGGATCAGGATGCGGAGATCGCAGCCCTGGAGGCAGCGATTGCTGCGGAGAAAAAGAGAATTCTGGAAGCCAGCGGTACGGTGCTGACCTATGACGGCGGTGTATTCAAATTCCCCCTGGCATCCTATACCAGAGTATCCGACGATTACGGCAATCGTATCCACCCGACCTTAGGAATCGAACAGTTCCATAACGGTGTGGATTTCGCGGCACCGAAGGGAACGGCAATCTATGCAGCCTATGACGGACAGGTGGTGGCAGCCACATACAGTAACACCATGGGAAATTATGTAATGATCGATCATGGCGGCGGACTGTATACCATATACATGCATGCATCGGCATTGTATGTCTCTAAGGATGATATTGTGGTCCGCGGGGAGACCATAGCAGCGGTAGGCTCCACAGGACGATCCACCGGCAACCATCTGCATTTCAGCGTCAGAAAAGACGGTGCATATACATCGCCCTGGAACTACATTTCGCAATAGATTGTCAATAGACAGAATCACGTGACTGCTTGCAGGCTAAGTGAGCTGTCTATTAGACAATCAAACATACATGAGCAAGTAGGGCGATAGCCCGGAATGCGAATGTATGCAGCATTTCGGGAGTGCGAAGCACGGAGAAATGCGTGTTGCGATAAAGACACGTGGTGTTGCAACAACATTTTAGAAGTAAAGGAGAGCTTTATGGAGGAAAATAAGGAAAGAAAAGGGCTATTTCTCAGCGGCATTATCGTAGGCTTTGCGGCGACGCTTCTGATCGTGGGCGGTATCTTTATCGCATTTCAGATCCACAATATCGTGTCCTTGAAGGACGATGTGTCGGCGCAGGTATCCTATGATGAGGATTCTGCCGTCAATGCCCAGACCATTAAAAAGCTGCAACTGCTGGAGGACACGGTAAAAGAGAATTTTTACCTAAGCGAGGTCACCAACGAACAGTTAGAGGACGGTATGTTCCGTGGCCTGATGGATTCCTTGGATGATCCGTATTCCGAGTATTATACAGCAGAGGAACTGAATGCACTGACCGAACAGACCCAGGGAATCTACTATGGTATCGGTGCGTATGTCAGCATGGATTCCGAGACGAACCTGCCGAAGATCAGCGGTGTCATCGAAGGAGCTCCGGCAGCGGATGTGGATCTTAGAGCCAATGATATCATCTACGAAGTGGACGGTGAAACTACCGCAGGCAAGACGCTGACGGAAGCTGTGAACCTGATCCGCGGCGAAGAGGGTACCACAGTGGATCTGACCATTGTCAGACAGGGCGCGGGAGATTATCTGCATGTTACCGTAGAGCGTGCAAAAGTAGAGAGCCCTACCGTAAAATACGAGATGCTGGATGACGACATGGCATATATTCAGATCGTAGAATTTGACGATGTGACCATCGACCAGTTTACCGATGCCCTGGCTACCGTGAAAGGTTCCGGTATGAAGGGACTGATCCTGGATCTGCGGGGCAACCCCGGCGGAAGTCTGGATGCAGTGGTACGTATCGCGAGAAAGCTCCTCCCGGAAGGCCTGATCGTATATACCGAGGATAAGGCCGGCAAACGTACCGAATATACCTGTGACGGCAAGACTCCGTTAGAAGTACCACTGGTAGTATTGGTAGACATGAACAGTGCCAGCGCCTCCGAGATCCTGGCAGGTGCGATCCAGGATTACGGTATCGGAACACTGGTAGGTACCACGACTTTCGGCAAGGGCATCGTACAGCAGATCATGCCGTTTACCGATGGCTCAGCGATCAAGATCACCATCAGCGCTTACTACACGCCGAACGGACGCAACATCCACGGAACCGGTATTGAACCGGACGTAGAGTGTGAGTTTGACGGGGAAGCTTACTACAATAGTGAGGACCCGGTAGACAATCAGTTGGAGAAGGCAAAAGAAGTGTTAAAAGATTTAATGAAATAAAAGCTTGACAAAGCGCACAAAACTGTATAAGATATAACCCATAAAACGAAGGCGTTTTTACCGAACCGGTAAAAGCGCCTTTTTTGTTACCTAAGTTCCTGCCCGGAACACAGAATGGAGGAGCAAAATGATCAGACTGGAAAATGTATGTAAGAATTTCGGAGATCTCCAGGTACTGAAAAATGTCAATCTGGAAGTAAAAGAAGGCGAGAAGCTGGTTATCATCGGACCCTCCGGTTCCGGTAAATCCACTACCGTGCGATGCATGAATTTCCTGGAGGAGCCTACCAGCGGTCATGTATATATTGACGGACAGAAGCTGACCCATGCGAATAAGACGAAGATCATACGTGAGTCCATCTCCATGGTATTCCAGCAATTTAATCTGTATCCGCACATGACAGTACTTAAGAACCTGACCATAGCACCCATGAAGCTGCATCATAAGAGCAAAAAGGAAGCAGAAGACCTTGCTTACCACTATCTGGACGTAGTAGGGTTACGGGATAAGGCACATGTATATCCCACAACGCTTTCCGGTGGACAGCAGCAGAGAATCGCCATAGCGAGAGCCTTGTGTGCACAGACGAAGATCATCCTCTTCGATGAGCCGACTTCTGCACTGGATCCCGAGACGATTCAGGAAGTACTGGATGTCATGATCAAACTGGCAAAGGAAAATATCACCATGGTGGTCGTTACCCACGAGATGGGATTTGCCAGACAGGTAGCGGATCGTGTGGTATTTATGGCAGACGGACAGATCATTGAGGAAGGCACACCGGATCATTTCTTCGAGAATCCTTCCAACGAACGTGTAAAACAGTTCCTTGGCAAGATCATCCGCTGATATCCTGTGAACCATACTTTGGTCAGCACACAGGCAGATGCATTATTATTTTGGTCTATCCATGAAGCCGCATTTTACAGCGTGTCAGTCAGAAAGGCTTCGTGTTTAGATATATTTTGAGGAAATAAAAGGAGGAAGAGTATTATGAAAAATCTGAAAAAATGGACTGCGCTGGCAGCAGTCATGGCAATGACGGCAACCCTGTTCACCGGATGCGGAAGCACCGACACCCCCGCTTCCGAGGCAGCAACAACTGCTGCGGAAAGTACTGCGGCAGCCACTACCGAGGCAGCGACAGAAGCATCTGCCACTGACGGAGAACTGGCAGCAGATGTACAGGCGATCGTAGACAGAGGCGTATTAAGAGTCGGTGTTAAGAATGCAGTAGTCGGCTTTGGCTTCCAGGATACACTGACCGGTGAATATTCCGGACTGGAGATCAGCCTGGCGGAGAAGATCGCAGAAAGCCTGGGTGTGGATGTAGAATTTACCGCAGTAACCGCAGCTACCAGAACCGAGCTTCTGGACTCCGGCGATATCGACTGTGTACTGGCTACCTTCACCATCACCGATGAGAGAAAACAGAGCTGGGATTTCTCCACTCCTTACTTTACCGATTATGTAACCGTACTGGTAGAGGATAAGAGCGGCATTACTTCTCTGGCAGACCTGGTAGATAAAAAGGTCGGCGTATCCTCCGGTTCTACCTCCGCAAAAGCACTGGTAAATGCTATGATCGAGGCAGGACTGATCGATGGCAGCGGTTTTGATGCAGATACCTTTGATCCTGCACTGTGGACCACCGGAATTTCCTTCCAGCAGTATGATGACTATCCTGCCATCTCCACTGCACTGAGTGCCGGTGAGGTAGATGCCTTCTGTGTAGATAAGTCCATCCTGGCAATCTATAAGACCGACGGACGTTCCTACATTGATGACAAATTCTCTCCTCAGGAGTATGGCGTGGCTACCACCAAGGGCTCCGGACTCTCCGCATATGTGGATGAACTGGTGCAGGGATGGCTGGCAGACGGTACAATTGACAGCCTGATCACTGAGAACGGATTAGAGTAAAGACGAAATAAGAAGCAGTCTACGGCGCCCGAAGACTACGGAGTATCCGGACGCTGTAGAGATTAAGAGTAACCGGGAGGAAACACTATGTCTGGTATCATTTCAGCAAGAGCCTGGGGCAAGGTCTGGGCGTACAGGAGCACATTCCTGTTAGGACTTCTGAATACTGTGGAGACCGCAATTTTTGCCATTCTGTTGGCACTGGTGCTGGGTGTGATCTTCGGCCTGATGGCAACCAGTGGGAAAAAGATATTGCAGGTCATCAGCAGAGTCTATGTGGAGATCATGCAGAATACGCCGATCCTGCTCCAGCTGTGTTTCTTCTACTATGCACTGGCATTTTCCGGTCACAGCATCGGAATCCTGCCGACAGGTATCGTTGCACTGGGCGTATACACCGGAGCTTATATGGCTGAGGTGGTACGTGCAGGCATCGAAGCCGTTCCTAAGGGACAGTTCGAGGCAGCAATGTCCCAGGGATTTACCTATGTAGAGCGGATGTATTACATCATTCTGCCGCAGAGTATCAAAATTATCCTGCCTCCCATGGTGAACCAGATCGTTAATCTGATCAAAAATACCTCCTGCCTGTATATTATCGGCGGAGCGGATCTGATCTCGCTGACATATAGCTTTGTCACCGGTGAAAATACCGGAGGCGCCTATGCTCCGGCATATCTGGTCAGCGGACTGTTATTTTTCATTATATGTTATCCTCTCTCCAAGACCGCCAGTGTCTGGGAGATTCATCTGAAGAAGAGAGATCAGCGGGTGCTGTTTCAAAGAACAGAAGGGACGGTGACGGATAATGAGTAATCTGGAAGCGAGTTTTTCCATTTTAGGGCAGAAAGGTGTCGTGGCATACATCTTAAAAGGCACGGTGTTCACCCTGATCATTGCCCTGATCGCCGTAGTGCTGGGAATCGTCATCGGTTCCATACTGGCATTGTGCAGAAATTACTGTACAAGTAAAAAGACGAAAATATTTGGCATTCTTGCCACGGTATACATAGAAGTGTTTCGAAATACCCCATTATTGTTATGGATCTTTATCTGCCTGGTGTTCTGTCCCTGCCCGGAATTGTTCAACCGGAAGCTGTTCGGACTGACCACGGTAGAGACGAAGCTGCTGTTCAAGGCAGCAGTAGCCTTGATCCTGTTTACTTCTTCCGTTGTTGCGGAGATCATCCGCGGAGGACTGAATTCCATCGCTCACGGACAGTTTGAAGCCGGTCATGCGCAGGGCTTCAATGTAGTGCAGGTCATGATCTATATTATATTGCCTCAGGCATACAGGAATGTGATCCCCACTCTGTTAAGCCAGGTAATCACTACCATTAAGGATTCATCGTATCTGGCAAACGTGGCGACCATCGAACTGATGGCACGGACGAAGCAGCTGTTGTCCGCAGCCAGCCGTTACAATGGTACCGGTAATGTGAATGTATCGGATGTATTTGTACTGTTTGGTACGGCGGCGCTGATCTATTTCATTATCAACTATACACTGTCCTGCGTGGTGCGTTCCATGCAGAAGCGTCGGAAGAAGCCGGTACGCGTCATGGCAGATTAGGGGCGAACAGATTAGGGGCGAAGCGTTTTATCCCCGCGCCTGCCGTCGCCTATACCCGGGAAAACCTTCGCCTATACCCGGGAAAATAGAAAAAAGTAAGTGAATCAGGGTATGTAAGAAGAAAACCGTCGCGTATACCCAGAAACACAGGAAAAAGTAGGCGAATCTGGGTATGTAAGAGGGAAACCGTCGCCTATACCCGGAAACACAGGAAAAAGTAAGCAAATCTGGGTATGTAAGAGTAAAACCGTCGCGTATACCCGAAAAAACAGGAAAAAGTAGGCGAATCAGGGTATGTAAGAGGAAAACCGTCACCTATACCCGGGAAAATAGAAAAAAGTAAGCGAATCAGGGTATGTAAGAAGAAAACCGTCGCTTATACCCGGGAAAATAGAAAAAAGTAAGCGAATCTGGGTATGTAAGAAGAAAACCGTCGTCTATACCCGGAAAAATAGAAAAAAGTAAGCAAATCTGGGTATGTAAGAGGAAAACCGTCACCTATACCCAGAGACATAGAAAAAAGTAAGCAAATCTGGGTATGTAAGAAGAAAACCGTCGTCTATACCCGGAAAAATAGAAAAAAGTAAGCAAATCAGGGTATGTAAGAGTAAAACCGTCGCTTATACCCGAAAAAACAGGAAAAAGTAAGCAAATCAGGGTATGTAAGAGGAAGAACAGTCATTTGTACCCGTCAAAGAGAGATGTAGGAAAAGAGGATTTCTATGGAACAGTATGTGATCACAATCTCAAGACAATTTGGAAGTATGGGCAGATCCATTGCCAGGGAACTTTCTGATATACTTGGAATCGAATTTCTGGACCGAGATATTGTAGAGGCTACGGCGAAGCGGATGGGACTTCCGGTATCTGTCATCAGCGATGAGGAAGAGAGCATGAAGTCCACCTTTTTCCGAAGACAGTATCCTCTGGGGATGGGAATGTCCAGCCTGAAAGATGAGATCTTCTATACGCAGAAAAATATCATCCGTGATTTTGCGGCAAAAGGCTCCTGCATTATTGTAGGCCGCTGTGCAGATTATATTTTGGAAGACATTCCGAATCATTTGAATGTGTTCGTCTATGCACCGGAGGAAGCGCGACTGAAAAACTGCGTGGAGAATCTCCAGATGGATCCCCAGACAGCGAAAAAGATGATGCGTGATGTTGACGCAGCACGTAACCGCTACCACAAGGCATACATTCCCGGCTGGCAGAGTGTCTTCGACCACAAAGATCTCATGATCGACAGCAGCCGGTTCGGCATCGACGGCACTGCAAAGATCTTAGCGGATATTGTTAAAAACCAGTGGGGCTGATGGCCCACAGATTTTTGATCTGCGGAGACAGCGTGTCATAATCCCAGGTGCGGGAAGAATTGCTTACCCGGTTGGGATCTTTGACGCAAAAACCCGTGTCATCATAATCATAGAGCAGGATATAGTGGCCGGAGGTGGTGAAATCCCCCGGCCGCATGCTGCATACGATAAGTTTGCCCTGATCCAGGGCTGTTTTCATGCTGTTTTCACCCAGGGGAAGTTCCTTGCCGGACAGGCCGAGGGCAGGAAGTCCTTCGGTCCACAGGGACCAGCTGGTGCCATTTTCCGTATAATAACCGTTCTTTTCACAGTAGGAGGCAATCTCTCTCGGGGTGCCGTTCAAATCGTGGGTGAAATAGACATAGACCATGGACAGACAGGTGGGACCACAGCCGGCGAGACCGATGATGCTATCACCGTAGGACTCGTAGCCCCAGCGCTTGTCCCATTGCAGGAGCAGAGGCACCTGTCCAATGAGAACATCGGAAGCAAGATCGATGGACTGTCCCAGATAATTTTGCCGATTAGGGTAGTCAGCTACGAAATCTGCAGCTTCTGCATTGTTTTTCACAAGCTCTGACAGGGCTTCTGTGATGTTTTCAGCATCTGCATCGACGGACGAGAGACTTTCGGCGAAGGTGGTTTCATTTTCTTCTTGCAGCGCGGCAAAATCATATTTGGATACCGGCAGGTCGTATCTTGCAGTCAGCTGGTAGTACAGATGATTGACGGTGGGCAGAATCTCGCCACCGTAATCCTGCCAAAAAGATACTGCGGTGAGAAGCAGCAAAACAGCAACGGAAATGCGGAAGAAGCGTGCAATGCGTTTTCTTCTGCGGATGGCTCGCTTCCGGCGGAGCATCTCCTGTCTGGAAATTCTGCGGCGCTGTTGGTGCACCGGTATCTGATGTGCTGCATTTGTATTCATAAAAATCCCTCCCAAGAGTCCCTTTTTTGACAAAATAAGCGTCTTTTCTATAGAAGAGTATAAAGGATTGTCCCATAAAAAGTCTTTTAAGCAGTTTTAAGCTTTTTGACAGATATCTTTAAGAATTCATGAAGATATGTTACAATAAAGCATGAACCAAAATCATTCGGAAAGGGGAAGGGACCGATGATCAGGAGAAAATATGTTCCGCTGCGCATTGTGCAGCCGGGGATGATGATCGATCAGGCGATTATAGACCGCGCGGGCCGCGTACTGATCGCCAGAAGAACCCGACTGGAGGATTTTCATATTGATGCGCTGAAAAAAATGGGCGTCACGGGTATCTATACCTGTGAAGGCACGGAAGATGTGAAGCCTGCAGAAGCTGATCAGACACAGCAGCTTCCGGAACCGTTACAGAAAAAATACGACCAGGTGAAGGTGAAGGACCCCGCCAAGGTGCAGATCTCCGAGAGTGTACGGAGCCGCGTTGCACAGGGCGTACAGTATCTGTATCAGGATACGCAGTCACCGGATTTCACCAATGCTTCACGGAGTATTACGGATGATCTGCTGCGTGCCATTGAGGATAATGATGCAGTGGCAGTCGATATCGGTGCCCTGAAAGTCAGCGATGAGTATACGTTCAAACACAGTGTGGATGTGGCTACCATGTCCATGATCGTGGCACGGAAATACGGACTGGATGATAAGCAGGTCTATGAGATCGGCATTGCGGGACTTCTGCATGATATCGGCAAATCGAAAGTGCCGAATGAGATCCTGAATAAGGCGGCGAAACTTACGGACGAAGAATTCGCTATTATGAAACAGCATTCGGTATACGGGTACCGTATTCTTCAGCCGAAGGAAGATCTGTCCACAGAGATTAAGCTGGGTGTACTGCAGCATCATGAGAAAATGAACGGAAAGGGATATCCCATGGGAGTCACAGGAGATAAGATCGACCTGTTTGCCCGTCTGATTTCCATCTCCGATATTTATGATGCGCTGGTGACGGAACGCCCCTATAAGAAGCCGTTTTCCCCCAGAGATGCCGTGGAAATGATCATGTCCATGACCGAGGAACTGGACATTACCGTGATGCGCTGCTTCTTGGAAAGCGTCATTCTCTACCCGGTAGGCACCGATGTGGCACTGAGTAACGGCGAGACCGCAAGGATCGTTGAGAACATTCCCAATGCCGTCCTACGTCCCAAAGTCCTCGGACTCACCACCGGACGCGTGTACGACCTCGCCAATGATGTGAAGTGTGCAAATATTATTATCTTGTAAATTGAAAGTTAGTGAAGAAGATTGTATCTAATCCTCGTAGCCATTGGCTATTGATTTCTTGAAAAATTTCATGGGTCTATGGAAGATAAATTTCCCTGTAGGTACTTTGGGGGGACGGGTAAAAAACAAAAACTAAACAAATATGGGTCTATAGCGAAAAATTCGCCTGTCAGATACTCAATTTCTTCAAAATGAGTACCTCAGAGCCAGTTTTTTTCATATAGACCCATATTCATCTTTTTATGCATTATTTGTAGCAAATTTAGTATCTCACAACACGGTTTTTCTGCATAGACCCAAAACACAGAACGCCCACGGCGGACATTTTAGAATATATAGTTCCCTTGTTATAGCTTCCGGTTTTCAAAATTTGGGTATTAGCAACAAAACAAGCTTCTCATACCCTCAAACTTTTCACAGCGTGGGTATCAGCAACAAAACAAGCCTCCCATACCCATAAACTTTCCACAGCGTGGGTATCAGCAACAAAACAAGCTTCTGATACCCTCAGACTTTCCATAGCGTGGGTATCAGCAACGAAACAAGCTTCTCATACCCACAAATTTTCCGCAGCGAGGGTATCAGCAACAAAACAAGCTTCTGATACCCTCGAACTTTTCATAGCGTGGGTATCAGCAACAAAACAAGCTTCCCATACCCACAAACTTTCCACAGCGTGGGTATCAGCAACAAAACAAGCTTCCCATACCCACAAACTTTCCATAGCGTGGGTATCAGCAACAAAATAAGCTTCTCATACCCATAAACTATTCACGTTGAGGCGGAAGAAGGGTACAGAGGAGCTTGCTCCTGTTTCCTGTGCCCATATTGTGGCGTAAGAAGGGTACAGAGAAGCTTGCTCCTATCATCTGTGCCCACGTTGAGGCGTAAGAAGGGTACAGAGAAGCTTGTTCCTATCTCCTGTGCCCACGCTGAGGCGGAAGAAGGGGCACAGGCGGGCGCTCCACATTTATTGGCAGTGCTCCGCAATGAGCCACGCTATTCATAAGATTGTCAGCAAAAGGCGCTGCCAATCTTATTTCATATCGCGGCGTTCGCCGCATCACGGCAAAAGTAAAAACCGTGATTTGTGAGCAAGCTCCCAATCACGGTTCTTATTTTGCCTATGCGCGGCTCATTGCTCGCGTAAACTCTCAATTCACATCTTTAATGGAACGTGAAGGAATCTCCGTCCTCCACGATACAGATCATGGTCTTGCCGGTATTGAGTACAATCTCATCGCCGTTGTCATCATAATACTTCGTCGCACCGTAATCGGAAGTCTTCTCCCAGTTGACATGAATACCACGTCCATTTGTGAAGAACCATCCGTCCCGGGTGGTGTCGTGACACTGGAACGCCAGATATCCTTCGCCCAATTCCTCGTAAAAGGTATTCTGCACCAAAATATTTTTAAAGGACAACTGCTTCCCGGTGACGGCGTCGATATGAGGACCGTCCGAACTGCCGGACAGATGCTGGGATCTGTAATAGAGTCCGTCATCCTCATTGAATTCAAAATAACATCTTGTCAGGGGATAACATCCCGACATATCAATATAGGTGGCATCTTTTGCCTTGGAGCCGTATTGATCAAGTGTATTTGGCTCTGCCTTTGTGGCAAAACGGAAATGATTCTCGTCGGTGAGACCACGGTAATTTAAGCTGTATCCCTTTTTCTCAATGACTTTTAACAGACCTGCACCGGAAGCATAAGCGTTGTGAGGCTTGCTGCGGTCACTGGTGCGGAAGAAAGCCTCGTCATCTGTACCGGAAGTACCGTCAACATTCTGCGTATCCGGTTCTGCCAGCAGCTCGTTGATGAAAAAAGGTCCTCCGAAATGTACTAAAAAGGCATCCCACTCAAATGCCCAGTAAGCGTAATAATCACGCAGGCTGCGGATATTACCGATCTTGTTCATGTCTTCCCAGCCTTCATAGATTGCCATCATGCGTGTCATGCGGTTCTCAACATTGGCTTCATAGATAATGGAAGCTTCAGACAGACTGTACTGTGGGATCGCGGAAGCTTCATTGGGGATCATGACTGCGATGGGGCGGGTTGCTGCGACATCCGCATCTACCCACTCATTGGTCAGACGGCTGCGTACCATACCTTCCACGGGCGGATTGGTGTCGTCCTCTACCACGATCGTTACCGGATCCGGCAATTTTTCACCGGAGGTTGCATTGGAAGCCGGGCTGTCCTCCGGCAGGATCGGGCTCAATATAGCGTTATTATTGTTCTGCTGGCCACAGGCGGTCAACAGGAGAGAAGCGGACAGGCAAAGCGCAGTGGCTTTTAACAGTGTCCGTGTTCTGCTTTTGAAAAAACACATAAAAATGTCACCTCTGTCAAGTATAATGGACGAATCTTAAAATACAAAAGTGTAAAGAATCACACCGCAGAAAATTCCTAAAATGGCTCCCATCAATACCTGCAGGGGGGTATGTCCTACGAATTCTTTTAATTTATCGTGGGCGGATATTTCACTGCGCCCCATATCCTCAAATACCTTCAGCATCTCATTTAATACCTGAGCCTGAATACCGGTCTCTCTGCGGACACCCATGGCATCGTACATTACGATGATCGCAAGGATCAGGGAGATGGCGAACTCGAAGCTTCCGGCACCGTATTCGTAGCATACCGCCGTCACCAGGGAGCACACAGTGGCAGAATGAGAACTGGGCATGCCGCCGCTGCCTACGAGCCGTTCCGCTACGAATTTTTTGGAGACGATGAGATGGATGATGGTCTTAAGCACCTGTGCCACCAGCCAGCCGCATGCAGCGGCCAGAAAAATATGATTACTGAAAAATTCCTGAAAAAAGTTCATTATTTACCTCGTTTCCGGTATGCCCTTATCCCACAGATGGACATACATAAGCTTAGTATAATCCAAAAAGCGGAAAAAGTACAGTGTTGACCTTGAAATGATGTGCATTTGGATAGTATAATGAAACCATCCGTAGAAGAATGTTCCCCGGAATATATATAAGGAGACTTATGGGATGAGCCTGTTGAGCGTAATAGTACCCTGTTATAATGAAGAAGAGAGCGTTGCCTTGTTTTATCAGGAGCTGACGAAGAACGATACATTTTTCAAAGAAAAAGACATCGAACTGGAATTACTCTACATTGATGACGGATCGAAGGACGGCACTGTGCGGGAGGTCAAAAAGCTGATCGAGGCAGATCCGCGGGTCCATATCATCTCTTTTTCGAGGAATTTCGGAAAAGAAGCAGCTATGTTCGCCGGCCTGGAGAAGTCAAAGGGAGACTATGTGGTAATGATGGATGTGGATCTGCAGGATCCCCCCTCTCTGCTTCCGGAGATGTTCGAGTGGATCTGGAAGGGATACGATTCTGTGGCAACGAGGCGTGTGACCCGTAAGGGCGAACCGCCGATCCGCAGCTTTTTCGCCAGAAGGTTCTATCATCTGATGAAAAAAATCTCCAAGACGGAGATGATGGATGGCGCCAGAGATTATCGCCTGATGACCCGTCAGATGGTGGATGCAATTCTGTCCATGCGGGAGTACAATCGTTTCACCAAGGGAATCTTCGGCTGGGTAGGCTTCAACACCAAGTGGCTGGAGTATGAAAATGTGGAGCGTGCCAAGGGGGAGACCAAGTGGAATTTTTGGAAACTGTTGGTATATTCCCTGGACGGAATTACCGCGTTCTCCACGGCGCCGCTTTTGATCGCTTCGTTTGTCGGCGTATTGTTCTGCGTGATCGCTTTCCTGATGATCATTTTTATTATTGTGCGTAAGCTGATCTTCGGAGACCCGGTATCCGGCTGGCCTTCTCTGGTATGCATCATTCTGATGACCAGTGGGGTACAGTTCTTCTGCACCGGCATTTTGGGACAGTATCTGGCAAAAGCATACATGGAAGTAAAACGTAGACCAATTTATCTGGTAAAAGAAGAAATTTAAGTCTTTTTGAGTGAAAAAATGTTACAAAACAGGGGTAAAATGTAACATTTTTACTTTCTTAACTATATTTTAACGAAAAAAAGTCTTTTCAAAAATCGACAGCTATGATACTATTTCTCTATCAGCCACTGCCAGGGAGCAATACTCGACAAGTAAAAAGGGGGACTTGTTTTGGATATTGTTGCAGTAAAAGATTCAGAGTTAGAGAGATATGTAACCAAAATCATGTTGGAGATAGGGGTTCCGGCTCATTTGAAGGGGTATCACTATTTACGGGATGCAATCATTTTGTCAGGAAAAGACATGGAGGTAGTAAGCAGCGTCACTAAGCTGTTATATCCTACGATCGCAAAGCATTTCCGGACCACTGACCAAAAGGTGGAACGAGCGATCAGGAATGCCATTGAAGTGTCCTGGTCGAGAGGAAATGTCGAGACATTCGAGAAGATTTTTGGCTATTCTGTAGCTACCGGAAGGACGAGACCTACGAACAGCGAGTATATCGCCCGTATCGCGGATAGCATCCGACTGGATTATAAGGCTATGTAACATATTGCTTTTGTTGTAGAGATAGGGAGAGTTGATCATGTAGATGCAGTATTCTCCCCGGCAGACTGATAGGAGCCATGTACCGAAAGGGGAAGTTTCGGTATGTGGCTTTTTTTATGGTACGTTTATGGCACGTTTATGGTGCGTTCTGAAACGTAATATTTGTCAAGTTCCTATAAATATGATAAGATGTACAAAAGCCTGCGTTTGAATCGGCGGGCACTGGGAGATAAAATGACTTTTCGGACATCAGATATTTTGATCGGGGGCAGCCTGATCATCATCGGGCTGACGGAAGTCGCCCATTTGGCAGGCTGCCTGTTAGGGTGGTCTTTTTTGACTGTGACGGATCTGATGCTGGCAGGGATCGTGGTTATGGTGATCGCGGCAATCCTTTTCTGCCTAATCAGACATAAAAAGGCGGTGGCAGCCACCGTTATAGCCGGTAACACGGCACCGGAGAAGAAAAAAGTGTTAAGAACGCAGCGGATTCTGACAGGAATTTTGGCGTTTTTCATACTGTTGCAGATCCTGCGGATCCTTACGGGAGAACGGGCATGGCTGGACGGAGATATGACACTGGAGACGGTGAATACTTTCCTTAAGGAGAATGCCATCTATACCGTGGATCCCCTGACGGGAGTTCCTTATACCGCAGCAATGCCACTGAGGCTTCGGATACTGTGTCTTCCGACCCTGTACGGGGCTGTCTGCAGATGGACGGGGATGGGCGCAGCGGATGTGGTATACCGGCTGATTCCCTGCGTGACATTATTGCTTGGATATGTGGCTTACGGCAGGCTGGGAGCCGTTATTTTCGGAGAAGATGGGACGAAGAGGAAAGCTTTTCTACTGATTGTGGGAATACTGTTGTGTGCAGGGGCATATATGCCCGGCATGGACGGTTTTGATATTTTCTACGGAGGCTTCCGCGGAGTGACGATCCGGGCAGTGGTACTGCTTCCGTATCTGATCGCCTGTCTGATGGAGAGAAAATATTTCGGCGTGATCCTGTGTGTGCTGGCGGAAGCCTGCATGGTGTGGACACTGTACGGTGCCGGAGTCTGCCTGCTTGTGACGCTTGGCTGGGTCGTGCTTCATAAGCTGCTTTCACTGCTTCCCGGCAGACAGAAAAAGGAGGCGGCAGGATGACACTATTAAAAACCGCCCTTAACGGCTGGACTGATTACACGCAACATGGAAAATTCGCGGCACTATTGCTGGTGGCAATACTGTACCTCGGATATACGATCTGCAGGCACAATGCCCTGTATGCCGGAGCAGGCAGCAAGGATCGCAATCAGACAACCATGACATTATGGCTGTATACCGGGCTGACGGCATTTGCATGCATCTGCCCGTTGACCGCACTTTTTCTGATGAAATACCAGACTGCATTTTATTCGTATGTATGGATCTGGGCAGTGGTCCCACAGACGGCGCTGATCGCATGGGCTGCCGCAGAATTTTTATGCGGATTATGGAAAAAAAGAACTCTTATGAATCTTATGGCAACGGTGATCTTGCTGGGAATCGTGTTTTTAAGCGGCAATCCGGTATCGGAATGGACGAAAGAACAGACCGCACAGATCCCTGTCATGGATATGACGATACAACAGAATCCCGAAACGTCACCCTGGGAGACACTGTCAGACCTTACGGAATACCGGCTGACGGAGAGCGGAGACGCAAGCTTTACTCTGTGGGCACCGAAGGAGATCATGGCAGCCGCCAGGGCGTACAGCGCGGAGATCTATCCGGTGTACGGCAGGAGCATCTGGGATGCTTCCCTGGGAAGCTATTCCTATGACACCTATGCGACCGGACAGGAGGATCTGTATCTGTGGATGAGCCATCTGGAAGCCACCGGAGAGACGGAATATGTGCGTATGGATGAGAGTACCGGTGCGCGGACGATCGATTTCGCGGATTGCCTGAAATACGCGGCAGAGAAAAATGTAGATATCGTTCTGCTCCCGTGGAATCTGCCCGAGGAGACACTCTCGGAGCTGCAAAATACTGCCGGGAGTAAGCTGCAGCCTCTGGACGGATACTATCTGTTAACGATGCAGAAGTGAGCGGGCGTAGCGGATGAATGACGGAGACTTAGATTTGTAAGAATATTGTGCCTGCGGACGAAAGCCTGCGGGCCACTGAAAGGCATTGGTATTATCATGGAACAGGATATGATCAGTATTGTGGTGCCGGTGTACCGGGCTGAAAAATATATTGAAGAGACCATGGATTGTGTGCGCGCCCAGACCTATACGGACTGGGAGCTGCTGCTCATCGAGGACTGCGGTCCGGATCAGAGCAGACAGCGGATCGAGGAGTATATACAGCGCACCGGAGATGACAGGATCAGACTACTGACCCATCCGACGAACCTGGGGGCGGCGAGAGCGCGGAACCTGGGAGTCAATGAGGCAAGAGGAAGATATCTTGCCTATCTGGATGCGGATGATCTGTGGGCGCCGGATAAGCTGGAGAAGGAGCTTGCTTTTCTGAAAGAAAGACAGGCCGCTTTTGTGTTCACCGGGTACGAGTTCGCGGACGAGAACGGCAAGGGAACCGGAAAAGTAGTTCGCGTTCCTGACACCATTACGTATAAAGAAGCATTGAAAAATACCACCATTTTCACCAGCACCGTGATGTTTGACATGGAACAGCTGTCAAAAGAGCAGCTGCAGATGCCGCAGATCAAAAGCGAAGATACCGCTCTGTGGTGGAGAATACTGCGGCAGGGTTATGTAGCTTGTGGTTTGGATGAAAATTTGGTAAAATATCGGAGAGCGGGGAAATCCCTGTCTTCCAATAAACTGGAAGCTCTACGCAGAATATGGAATCTGTACCGTAAGGCAGAGGGAATGTCCGTGATAAACAGTGCGTGGCATTTCTGCTTCTGGGCGGTGCGGGCAGTACAGCGGAGAATATAGAAGGATGTCGGGGCAATAGTCTGAGCCCGCATGAGCATCAAAGTATGGAAACAGATTTGGAGGAGTTTGTCTTGGATACAAACAATTATTACGTAAATAGATTGCGGAGAAGGGAATCCTTCAAGCGATTGATCAATATAGGATTGTCAGCGATCTGCCTGCTTTTGGAGATCGCATTATTTGCTTATATGTGGCAGTTCCATTTCCAGTTCCAGCTGGTAGATCCCTTACAGCAGATCTGGTACAGAGGTTTCCTGTTGGAGAACGGTATTTACAGCGTGATACTGATCTTTTTCTCCGTGACTTACGGCGGTATGCGGCTGGGATATCTGAAAAATACGGAGATCATCTTCTCCCAGGTATTTGCCACGCTGATGGCGGACATGCTGATCTATGCGGAATTGTGTATGATGGCGCGAAGCGTTTTCCCGCCGGATATGTTCCTTTTGATGGTATTCCTGCAGATCATAGCGGTCATTGTCTATGCCAATATTGCCAATAAGATCTACCGGACGGCATTCCCTCCCAGAGAGCTGCTGCTGATCCACGGGGACCGTCCCATTGAGGATATCTGTAAAAAGTTCGAGAGCCGCAAGGATAAGTATAAGATCACAAAATGCGAGCATATCAAAAAGGGTTCGAAGGAACTGTGCCGTGAGATTTTAAAGGATTACCAAAACGGTGAGATCACCGCGGTGGTCATCTGGGATATCAATGAGAAGGACCGCAACACGATCCTGAAGTTCTGCTACGCTCATTCCATCAGAGTCTATGTGATGCCTAAAATATCAGATGTTATTTTAGTAGGATCCGAAGAATTACACGTATTTGATACACCGATCCTGCTGACCAGGGAATACTCCTTAAGCATGGAGCAGCGGTTCATCAAGAGATCCATCGATGTGATCTGTTCCCTGATCCTGCTGGTGGTGACATCTCCGTTCATGCTGCTGACAGCCCTGGCGATCAAGCTGTACGACGGAGGTCCCGTATTGTATAAGCAGGTACGTTGCACCATCGGTCAGAAGGAATTCTATATCATGAAGTTCCGCAGTATGCGTACCGATGCGGAAAAAGACGGCGTGGCGCGCCTGGCACAGAAAAATGACAATCGTATCACACCGGTAGGTAAAGTGATCCGCAAATGCAGACTGGACGAGCTGCCCCAGCTGATCAATATCCTGCGGGGAGATATGTCCTTCATCGGTCCGAGACCGGAGCGGCCGGAGATCATTGCCCAGTATACCGAGGTCATGCCGGAGTTCGCATTCCGCATGAAGGTAAAGGCAGGACTGGCGGGATTCGCCCAGGTATATGGAAAATATAACACCTCTCCTTATGATAAATTAAAACTGGATTTAACATATATCGAAAATTATTCGGTATGGCTGGATCTGAAGCTGATGCTTCTGACCCTGAAGGTACTGTTCTGGCCGGACAGCACGGAGGGCGTGGAGAGCGAACAGGTAACAGCCTTCAAGGCAGAGTATGATGGCCGTGCGGAAAAAGATGACAACTGAGAAGGAAAAAGGAGGCACCATGGAAGCAAGCTATGGTAAGGAACCCTTTGATCTGCGGCTGGAGGTCTTGTGCTTATGCCGTAATCTGTGGAAAATACTGGCGGTGACAGTACTGGGAACGGTACTGTTCGGCGGCGGTTATTATGTCAAAAACGTGTTGCTGCAGCCCGATCCCGGGTATGCGGCTTCTTCCACTTATAAGGTAGAATATTTTGAGAACCCCAATGCGGCAGGAGCCTACTATATCAACCAGGCTACCTGGAACAGCCTGATCCATACCGGAGAGTTTCTGGACGGTGTGGAGACACATTTACAGGAGGCAGCTGACCGGGGAGAGACAGAATCAGCAAAGGTCCTGGCGCTGGGAAGAGAGAGCATCTCTAATGCACTTTCCGCCACGCTTCCTTCCGATTTCAGTATTCCCGTGACGAAAGCTACCCTGCAGGAGCCTGCGGAGAGCGTGGCACTGGCAGCAGCGGTGGAAGAGACCATGTGCAATGAATTTGCAGAGACCATAGCGGAGATCCGGCTGATCAAAGTACTGGATCATGCGAATCAGGCGGAAGCGGTAGTACCGGATGTGCGGACGCTCCGCGCCGTAATACTGGCGGCGGTCGTATCGTTATTTTTGTCTGTGATGGTCTTCCTTCTGTGGGAATTGTCCAGAGACAGTATCCGGCTGCCGGCGACACTGCGCAGACGCTACGGACTGAACAGCCTGGGAACGGTAAACAGTACAGGATTTACGGAAAATATAAAGTACCTGCTGCTAAAGGCAGCACAGCGTAAGGGAGTACCGGAGACGGAGGAGCTTACCGTAGCGGTATGCGGTGCACTGCCGGAGGCAGATCCGCAGGAGATCATAACAGTCTTAGAGAAAAAACTGCCCGGCGTGACATATCTGGCAGTCCCCAGTCCCTTGTTATGCCCTGAGAGCGGTGCAGCTCTTCGGGAGGCGGATGCAGTACTTCTGGCGGTGCCTGCTGGAGATTGCGTGGGCAGACAGTTAGAGGCTGTGCTGGAATATTTGATCGCACAGGAATGCCCGGTGACCGGTGCATTTTTATGGAATGCGGATGAAGAACTGATCCGCAGATATTATTTTCTTCCGGGAGGAACACAGGAATGAAGGTAGAAGTTCTGGCATCTGTGATGAATACCACACTCCCGGAGACAGTGGAGCATATGAACCTGCAGTCGGACGCGGTGATCATCAACCAGTGCGACCGAATGGCCAGTGAAGAAATGCAGATATCTTCGGGGAACGGAGAGTCCCGGATCCGGTTTTTAAGCTTCCCGGACAGAGGGATCGGCAGAAGCCGTAATGAGGCGATCCTGCGGGCAGAGGGCGATATCTGCCTTTTTTCAGATGCGGATATCGTATATGAGGATGGCTACGAAGCAGCGATCCTTGCAGAATTTGAGAGGAATCCCGAAGCGGATATGATCATTTTCAACATTACCGTGGAGGAAGAACGCAGGACATATCACATTACAGAGCGGAAACGGGTACGCTGGTATAATTGCGGACGCTACGGGGCGGTAAGCTTTGCCATCCGAAGAGACAGATTACTGGAATCCGGGATCACGTTTTCTCTGCTGTTCGGCGGCGGTGCGAAATACAGCAACGGCGAGGACAGCCTGTTTTTGACAGAATTCATAAAAAAAGGATACCGCGTCTATACCGCGCCGGTGACCATCGGCAGAGAAGAGGCGGGAGAATCCAGCTGGTTTAAGGGATACAATGAGAAGTTTTTCCACGACAGAGGCGTGCTGTATCATTATCTGTACGGCAGACTGGAGTGGATCCTGGCACTGCGTTTCCTATATGCACATAAGGGCACACTATGCACCGATGTGCCCCTGAAGCAGGCAAAACGCTGGATGCGGGAAGGCATCCGCGAGGCGAAGCGCAGATAGATCGATCGGATCGGGAGCGACACCGATGAAAATATCCTGAGAAAATATCCAGACAGGAAGAAAGGAGCCCCACATGGATAAAAGTGCACTGGTATATATCGTACTGACGGCGGTAACGCTAGTATTTGGCTGCTTTGTAAGTAACAGTGCATACACGGCGGGATATCTGTCTGGCAGACGCCTGCCCGGTGCCTGTGTGGGCTATGACAGGCAGCAGGCGAGGAACCTGGTGGCGGAGATCGCCATCTTCGGGCTGCTTGCGGGGGTATCCGCCTGTCGCATCGCAGTAGGCGGTGATTACTGGGTCTACTGGCTGAATTTCCAGCTGATCGATCAGGGGAGACATGTCTCTTATGAAAAGGGCTTCGTAGCTCTGGTGAAATTTTTCCACCTGATCTTCGGGGAAGGCTCTTATCTTCCGATTTTTGGATTTTTCGCGTTGATCACGGTGTTTTTCTTCCTGAAATCCCTGCATGATCAGTCAGACTGGTATGTCATGTCGTTATTTTTGCTGCTGACGGAAGGGTTCTATTTTAACAGTATGAATTCCGTGCGCTACTATTTTGCACTGGCGCTGGCGATGTATGCACAGAAATACGTACTGCGGGGCGAATACGGCAAATTTATCCTGTGGGTGCTGCTTGGCGCTACGATCCATAAATCGGTGCTGTTAGTTATTCCGGCATACATCATTGCGGATCTGCTGTCGCGGGCAAGCTTAAAAAAATGGCATTACGGCGTGGGTGTGCTGCTGATCTTATCACTGATCTTCGGGCAGGACATCTATCGCAGAATTATATTTTATTTTTATCCGTATTATGAGAACTCCATGTTCGACAACGGACAGATCTCCTGGGCGAATATCGGCAAATGCGTCGGCACCCTGGTGCTGTGCCTGTTCTGCTATCGGAAATGCATCCGCGAGGACCGCAGATACCGGTATTACTTTTACCTGAATCTGATGGGACTTGTGGTGTATTGCTGCGGTTCCTTTATTCCGGAAGTGTCCAGAGTGGGTTATTATCTGATCGCGGCGCAGGTATTCCTGATCCCGGGAGCCTTACAGCGGATCGAAAAAAAGTGGTTCCGCCTGTTGTGCACGGCGGGCTGTGTGGCAGCATTTTTACTGTATTTTGTCCTGCTGCTACGGGGAATGGATGATGTGGAGGTGCGGCTTCTGCCGTATCTGAACTGGATTTTTAATTAGAAGGCAACTGTTTTTTGAAATTTGATTCGCGATTCCTCCGACGAAAGGAAGCGTCTGCGGAATGGAGATTAGTATGAAGGTATTGTGGCTGTGTAATATCATGCTGCCGGCAGTGGCAGAACATTTTCATAGAGAGAGCTCCAACAAGGAGGGCTGGCTGTCCGGGCTGTTAACGGCAGTGTTAAGCCACGGCGACAGTAACGGCATCGAGCTGGCAGTGGCGTTCCCGGTGGCAGAGAGATTGTCTTACCGCTTACAAGCTACCGGTACCGACACAGTAGATGTGGCAGACGGAGAGAAGGCTCGGGAAAACTACGATGGAACAGACTCTGACGGATATCGGAGCACACATCGGAGCACACATCGGGGCATACGTATCTCCTGTGGCGAGAACGCTCAAACTTCCTTTACTGCCTATGACTTTGTGGAGGATACGACCCGCCCGGATCTGTATGATCCTGCACTGGAACAGGAGTTGCGGGAGATCTGTGAGGATTTTGCACCGGATGTGGTGCATTGCTTCGGAACGGAATACCCCCACACATTGGCTATGTGCAGAGCATTCCCGAGAAAAGACCGGATACTGGTCGGAATACAGGGACTGTGCGCAGTGTATGCGAAGTGCTATTTTGCGGATCTGTCGGAAGAGGTTGTTAATTCCGTGACCTTCCGGGATCTGGTGAAAAAAGATACCTTGAAGCTCCAGCAGGAGAAATTTGCCCGCCGCGGTGAGATGGAGATCGAAGCCATCCGCCTCGCCGGAAATGTCACCGGAAGAACGGCATGGGACAGACATTACACGGGAGAATGGCATCCCGGGGTGACCTATTATCCCATGAATGAGACGCTCCGGAGCAATTTCTACACCGGACAGTGGAGCAGAGAGCAGTGCATTCCACATTCCATCTTCTTAAGCCAGGGAGATTATCCGATTAAAGGACTGCATTATATGCTCTTAGCCATGCCGCGGATCCTTAAGCAATTCCCGGATACGGAAGTCTATGTGGCAGGCAACAGCCTGACGGCTTACGGTACACTGAAGGAGAAGCTTAAGATCTCTGCCTATGGAAGATATCTCAGGAAGCTGTTAAAAGAGGGGCATCTGGAGAATAAGGTCCATTTCCTCGGCAGACTGTCCGCTCAACAGATGAAGGAACAGTACTTAAAGAGCCATCTCTTCGTATGCCCTTCCAGTATTGAAAATTCGCCGAACTCCCTGGGGGAAGCGATGCTTTTAGGCATGCCCTGTGTCAGCGCCGAGGTGGGTGGAATCGCCAGTATTTTTACCGGCGGAGAGGATGGAATCCTCTATCCTGGATTTATAATTAAAAATAACGGCCGTGATTCTAATGACGAAGCCCTGGAAAATATCTCCAAATCCCTTGCAGACGCGTGCATTCAGATGTGGAGTGATCCTGCAAAAGAACAGGACTATTGCATAAATGCAAGAAAACATGCAGAGAAAAATCACGATCCGGAGCAAAATTATAAAAAAATGGTGGAAATCTATGCAAAAATTTGTAATGGTGTCTAATTATCTGAATCATCACCAGATTCCCTTCTGCAATGCCATGGAGGAACTGCTTCGGGGAAGCTTTGCTTTTCTGCAGACAGAACCGGTGGAAGAGGAGAGACTCCGCATGGGATGGAAGGAAGCGGACTACCCGTATCTGGTTCATTACTATACAGAACCGGAAAAGGGCAGAAAGCTCATAGAAGAGGCGGATGTGGTATTGTTCGGCGGTACCGATGATGAAAGCTTCATTCAGGACAGACTGCATCAGGGGAAGCCGGTGATCCGATACAGCGAACGACTGTACAAGGAAGCCCAGTGGAAAGCCATATCCCCCAGAGGTCTGGTACAAAAATACAAAGATCACACATGTTATAGAAACAAAGAAGTCTATCTGTTGTGCGCCGGAGCATATGTGCCGTCGGATTTCCATATCGTACGGGCATATCCGGAGAAAATGTTGAAATGGGGATATTTCCCCGAGAAAAAGGTCTATGATGTGGACCGGCTGATGGTGGAGAAGGAGCCTGCCACAATCCTGTGGGCAGCCCGGATGATCGACTGGAAGCACCCGGAACTGCCGCTTCGTATGGCGAAGAGCCTGAAGGAGCAGGGAATCCCGTTCCATCTGGAGATGATCGGCGGAGGAGAACTGGAGCCGGAGGTACGTAGACTGCGCGCAGAGTACGGACTGGAAGCGGAGGTTGATCTCCCGGGATTTAAGGAGCCTGCCGAAGTGCGGAAAGCTATGGAGCGGGCGGAGATCTATCTCGTCACCAGTGACCGCAAGGAAGGCTGGGGAGCTGTCGTCAATGAAGCCATGAACAGCGGTTGCACGGTGGTGGCGGATGCCATGATCGGGGCGGTACCTTATCTCATCCATCCGGAGGAGAACGGCTATGCCTACGAGACCGGCAGAGAGGATCAGCTGCTTGCAAGCGTCAGAAGCCTCCTGCAGGACCGCGAGTTGTGCCATCGCATCGGCAGAAATGCCTATGCCACGATAGCGGAAGAATGGAATGCTGAGGTTGCAGCGAAGCGCCTTACGGAATTCTGCGTCGGAAAAGGTTTCCTGAAAGCAGCCGATACGACAGCCGTTACGACATTAGAAGGTGCGGTTTCGGATGAGACGGCCGGATATACCCTGCCGACTTGCGGACCCTGTTCGGTGGCACCGGTGATCCCGGAAAGGAAAATGTACCGGGAGATGCTGCAGGGGAAGATCTGATAAATCCGATGTAGCAAGAACTCTTGTGCTTACTTCACCGTATAACGCATGTCAAATGTTATTACGGATACCGGGCATTCAAGGTACAATTGACGTGATATGCACGGTTCTAAATAGTTTCATAAAAGGAAAATATATGGAAACAGCAACAATAAGCATTATCGTGCCAGTATACAATATTATAGAATACCTGCCCCGTTGCGTGGAAAGCCTGCGGAAGCAGACTTATGACAAGATCGAGATCCTATTGGTGGACGACGGATCCACGGACGGAACTTCTGCGCTGTGCGATGAGCTGGCGGCGGAGGATGTCAGGATCCGGGTATTTCATAAACAGAACGGCGGATCCTCTTCAGCCAGGAACCTGGGGATTCAGAAAGCAACAGGTGAATACCTCGGCTTCGTAGACAGCGATGACTATGTGGAGCCGGATATGTATGAGAGACTGCTCCAAGCCATAGAGACGACACATCTGCCCATTGCCCAGACCGGCAGGGACGAGATCGACCCGGAGGGGAAGAAACTTCCGAATATCTGCGAACCGGTAATACAGAGGCAGGAGATCCCGGCGAAGGAGTTCCTGCGGGAGCTGCTAATGCACAGAGGGGACTGCTCCTTCTGTACCAAACTGGTACGCAGAGATCTGTTTGAGGAAGAGGGATTCCCTATTGGAGTATTAAATGAAGACTTTCATCTGCTGGTGAAGCTGCTGACCCGGCGCAGCGGATCCGGTGCGGCAATCCCTGGCATTGTCTGTGTTCCCGGACAGTCCTACCATGTATTTTACCGCCCGGACAGCAATACCAGAAAGCAGACCGGATTTTCCAGAGTCTACGCGGACAATGTGGACAATGCGGATATGGTGCAGAAGCTGGTGGCGGATACCTGGCCGGAGGATGAGGAACTTGCGAAGATCGCATTCCGTTTCGGCATCTTCCAGAGACTGGATTACCTGCTGCATATTCCCACAGAGCAGATGACAAAGGATAACGTATTTTACCGGAATGTGGTAAAATACATGCGGAAAACCTGGCGCAGAGCCATGAAAAATCCTTATCTTACTAAGAAAAATAAGTGTTATCATACCATATTTACCATAGCGCCCAGGGGAATCCGGGTGCTGCATAAGAAAGTGAAGCATATAGAGTAAATGAAGAGAAAGTTGGCGATTCTGGGAGCAATACTCCTGGCGGCATTCATATTTACCTACGAGGGCAATACCTATCAGGCGCACGCACTGGATGAAGAGGATCTTGCGTGGATCGCGGAAGCGGGACAGGAACTTAGACAGATCGTGGAAGACAGAGAGGTCATGGCGTTAGTCTACCTGTGTGATGAATATGAGATCCACAGCGATGCGTCGGAAGACAGCGCGGCAGTAGTGACAATACCCAGCGGACAGATGGTAGAGATCCTGGATGTGACGGTGGACGAAGACGGTCAGGTCTGGGAAAAAGTGTCCACGGACATGAGCGGTACCGATTACATAGGATATGTCCGCAGAGATTACCTGGCGTGCTCTGATGAACGATTCCTGGAATGGGAAGAATACTACGGTATGAATCCCGGCGGCGCAGCTATGCTTGCCGCAGACGGACAGGGGAATTATGCGGATATCGAACAGTTCCCGGCAGGGTATCAGCCGGCATTAACCGCACTTAAGAAAAAATACCCCAACTGGATATTCGTCAGATACAATACACAGTTAGACTGGAATACCGCAGTGACGAATGAAATGCAGGGCGGCAGGAGTCTGGTCAGTGCAAGATCCCCAGAATGGGCAAAAGGAGCTTACTACGGTGCCGGATGGTACTATGCCACCAGAGAAGTATTGGAAGCCTATATGGATCCCCGGAATGCTCTGCGGGAAGGCGCGATTTTCCAGTTCGAGCAGTTAACTTACAATGAGACTTACCATACGGAGGCAGCACTGAAAAGTTTTCTGGATAATACTTTCATGAACAGCAAGGCGAATGCCCCCGGAACAAATATGACTTTTGAGTACATCTTCTATATGATCGGAAAAGAGGATTGCAGAAAAGTCAGTCCTTTCCATCTGGCTGCAAGAGTCCTGCAGGAGCAGGGAAAAGGAACTTCGGCGATCATATCCGGAACTGTAGCTGGATACGAAGGCTACTATAATTATTTTAACGTGGGAGCCACTGGAAAAACGACAAATGAGATTATTCAGAATGGTCTGAAGTATGCAAAAGACCATAACTGGAAAGGGGCATATTTCTCCATTTTAGGAGGATCGGATCTGCTTGCAAACAAATATATTAATAAGGGACAGGATACACTGTACTTACAAAAGTTTAATGTGAATAAGAATAGTGCCTACGGCTTATATCAGCACCAGTATATGCAGAATATCTCCGCACCGACTTCTGAGGCAGCTAATGTATTCAAATTGTATGGCTCGGCAAATGCGCTGGGTAATTCCTTCGTATTCCGAATTCCGGTCTATGAAAATATGCCGGGAGAGCCGGATCCGACACCAGTGCCGACAGCAACGCCAAAACCGACAGCAACTCCGAAGCCAACTCCAACCCCGAAACCAACTCCAACACCTGTACCTACGCCGACCCCGGAACCGACTACCTGGATTTCACTGGAGATTCCGGAAGGATACGAAGATACGATCGTATACATAGACGGCATAGAATACGAGGTACAGGCTGAAAATGGAGTAGTATCATTGGAACTGCCGGATAATACGGCAGGAAGCGCAACTGTTATGCGCTATAATGAAAAGGGAGTCCCCGTCGGAATGTATGTGTGGACCTTGGAATACCGAGGCTATTACTATAAAGTAACAGCACAGCCGGAGCTTACGGATCTGTTAACCTATCATGGATTTTCTATTCGAATTAACGATGAACCCGGAATTCGGGTTAAGACCGGAATCAGCGCAGAGGCAAGAAAAAAACTGTTACAGAGAGAAGGCGTGGACGGTTATCGTCTGAAAGAATGCGGCACACTGATAATGACGGACAATGATCAGAAGACCTATCCCATGCTGGTAGGTGGTCAGAAGGTACTGCAGGGTGTGGCTTACGGAATCGATGAGTCCGGAATATTTAGGAATAATATCTATGAGACGGCAGATAACAGATATCGTTATACTTCTGTATTGGTGGGAATGTCTGCCAGTGAGTACAAAGTAGATTATGCATTTCGAAGCTATGTGATATTGACGAAAGATGGACGGGATATTACAATCTATGGACCGACCGTTGCCAAGAATATCTATTCCCTGGCGGAGCAACTGTTACAAATGAAAGCGTATAAAGCAGGAACGGATGCAGATCTGTATCTACGTAATCTGATCCAAGATGCGGATAAATAATAGAGGGAGGAACCGTGACTGCACAACCTCAAATGGAACAGAATGAGGATATTATATAGATAGATTATGTAAAAAGGTAAAAGACAAAGAATGAAAAGATTAAATACTCTCTTAAAATCAAGAAAGACGGAAATATTCCTGGTAGCAGTAATCCTGCTCGCCGCAATCTTCGTCCGGGCATACCATTTCGGTGCACCGCCCATCGGCGTGCACCAGGACGAAGCTATGGCGGCGGTGGATGCCAAGGCGCTGGCGGAATACGGAACAGACCGTTACGGTATGCGGTATCCGGTACATTTTACGGCGTGGAAACATAGCCAGATGAGCGTATTTTTATCCTACTGTATGGTCCCATTTATTAAAATACTGGGATTTTCCACAGTTACGATACGACTGCCGCTCCTGATCACCAGCTGTCTGGGGCTCCTGGCGCTGTATCTGTTCACGAGACAACTGGCAGGCAAATGGACAGCTATGATCGCGCTGATCTTTGGAATGATCTGCCCCTGGCACTACATGCAGAGCCGCTGGTCCATCGACTGTAACATGTTCCCCCATATGTTCCTGTTTGCCGTCTGCTTTTTACTGGCAGGACTGCATAGAATAGAAGGGAAAAAGTGGAACAGAGTCTTCTTATATGTGTCCATGGTGTTCTTCGGATTGTGTTGTTATTGCTATGCAGTATCGGACTATTCCGTACCTGTTTTCCTGCTGGCAGTGGCAATCTACCTGCTTAAGAAAAAACAGATCAACTGGAAAGAATTCCTGGGCTGCATTGCAGTCTATGCGGTGATCGTGCTGCCGGAGTACCTGTCCATGTTGATCACGGTGCTGGGAAAAGAGACCATCGAGACACCGCTATTTACGATTCCCTCTTTTCAGGACAGCGTGCGCGGCGAGGATGTATTGTTTGCCAACTTTTCCTGGTATCAGCTGAAGGAAAATCTGGTATGCATGATAGAAACCGTATTTTTCGGAAGAGATCAGGCAGTCCCCAGTGCGGTAGCCAAATTCGGACCGGTGTATTACGTGACAGATATTTTTTTCCTGATTGGTCTGATCACCGTAATCTGGAAGTTGAATAAGAAGAAACTGCCGGAGAAATACAAGACCCCTGTGTTTATCCTGTTCGCATGGATGGGACTGGCGGTGATCATCGGTGCCATCACCAGGTATCCGGTACTGCATCGCATCAATATTGCATTTTACCCGGTGATCATCCTGGCAGCTGTGGGCATGGCGGCATGCATTCAAAAGTGGAAGATCACGGCAATCCCCATAGCTGCGCTATATGGTGTGCTGGGAGTGATGTTTGCTGTCACCTATTTTGGAGAATGGGCAGATTTAAGCCGGATCTACTATTATGAACCTTATCTGAATGCTTTGAATTACGCACATACGATAGAATGCGATGAGTATTACATAGACCCGGATCCCCTGGGTGAGGGCGAGTATATGGTGGGACAGATCCTTACCATGTATAGTCACCAGATCGATGCCCGGTATTTCCAGGGCGTCAGCAACGTGCAGGACGGCAGAGAACAGCTGCCCTATGCGGAAAAATATCATTTTGAATACGTGACAGAGGATACCATCCGGGAAAATCAGGGGAAAGATGTAGTGTATGTGGTGAACTATGAACTGATCGACCTGTTTGATGAAGAAGAATACGATATTACTTCGTTCTATAATAATTATTACGTTGTGGAGCCCTATACCAAAGAAAAGGTGGAATAATCAAAGTGAAACTGACCAAATTGACAGAGAAAAAGAAACTTATGCTGATCAGCGCTGCATGTGTGATCGCACTGGCTGTGATCCTGTGGCCGCTGCTTGCAATCTCGAAATACAACTACGCTTCGGCAGATGACTGGTCCTACGGAGTGCATACCTATCAGGTGATCCAGAACCATGGAGGACTGATCGCATTCATTCAGGCAATCATCGAGACTGTACAGGAGAGCTTCTGGGAAGCGCGTTTCGCCAATATTGCACTGGCAACACTGCAGCCCGGAATCTTTGGGGAACACTGCTACGCGATTGTGGCGTATCTGATGATCGGATCCATCATTTTCTCCGAGATGTACCTGCTGGCGCAGTGCATTGGCAAGGAGAACAGAGGACTGATCCTCCCTATCAGCATTCCGATGATCATGATCCAGCTGCTGTATTGTCCGTTTCCGGAGGAAAGCTTTTACTGGTACACCGGGGCGGTAAACTATACCGGAATCTACAGCTTATCTCTGATACTGATCGGACTGGTGCTGAAGCTTGCCACAAGAGAACTGAAAAAGGTTGACAGAATCCTAAGTCTGGTGATCGCCTGCATTTTGGCAATATTAGTGGGCGGAGATAACCTGGCGACCAGCTTATCAACCTTCTGCCTTCTGGTGTTATTGGAGATTGTATTTTTAGCGAAAAATAAGGATGGATTCCGCAGAACCTGGTTCGTGGTACTGGTCAATATTGCCAGCCTGTGCATTGTATGCTTCTCTGCCAGGACGCAGACCAGACTGGAGTGGAACTTTGAGGGAGATACCCTGTATTCTCCGCTGATGGCAATCTGGGAATCCTTCGTCAGAACCTTTTTAAATATTGTCAGTTGGACGAACCTTAAGATGCTGTTACTGCTGCTTCTAGTGATTCCTTTTGCATGGAAAGCAGTCCGGAAGCTGCATTATACATTCCGGCTGCCGGGACTGTTCACTGCATTGTCCTTCGGCGTGTACGCATCCCAGGCTACGGCAACCCTGTATGTGAACGGCACCATGGGTGGTGGCAGACAGAGCGCGATCCTGTGGTATTTCTATGTGCTGTGGATCGTGGCTAACGAGATCTACTGGTGCGGATGGATCGCTAAGAGAATCCTGAAACCGGAAAAGAGCGAGAAGGTGGATGGACTGGCACAGAAGTACCTGCTTAGGTATTGCGGCGTTGTAGGAGTGCTCCTGGCGGCAGCAGTGCTCTTCGGTAATGTACAGGAGACCAGCAGCTATCGCGCTTACCGCATGTGGAAGAACGGCTGGGCACAGGCGTATGGCGAAGGTTGGGAAGAGAGATTCAAGGTGCTCAAGGACGATTCCGTGAAGGATGTAGTGTTCACACCGCTATATCCGGTGGAACTGATCATGTATGCGGATCTCCAGCCGGAGGATGGGTATACGTGGGTGAATGTTGTATGCGCAGATTACTATGGAAAAGAATCCATAACAGTAATCAATCCATAAAGTAATAAAAAAGCAAATTTCTGTAGAACGGAAATTTGCTTTTTCTATGCATGCATGGTAAAATATAATCGATTATGCCCAAAAGCGGCATGCTCGGAAGGACAACAGAGAATGAAACAAAAAACACCTTTCTTAAAAATACCGATCAACCGAATTATTGCGTTGATCCTGTTAGATATTATGTCCATCGTGGTGGCATCATTTGCCGCGCTGTATGTCAGGTTCGATTTCAGCTTTGCTGGGATTCCGGCAGAATACCTGATGAAATTTGAACGTATTATTCCGTTTAATATTTTACTGACATTATTGTTTTTCGCATTGTGGAAGCTGTATAAGAGTGTGTGGCGTTATGCCAGTGCCACGGAGCTTTTGAACATTGTATTTGCAACTACCTGTGCGGCGATCGCGCAGATCATACTCTGCAATGTCATGAACCAGAAGATGCCTCGCAGCTATTATATGATCTACTGGTTCCTGCTGTTCGGCATGTGCTGTGTGATCCGTTTCAGTTATCGGATCTTACGCCTGATCAACTCTAAGCGCATAGACCGTGCGGAGAAGGAAAAACGCAACAATGTCATGCTGATCGGTGCCGGGGCAGCAGCCAATGCTATCTTAAAAGAGATCGAGAGCAGCAGTTACCTGAATCTGAATGTGAAATGTATCATTGATGATAATCCCGGATGCCACGGTAAATTCTTACGTGGAGTACCTATCGTGGGTGGTCGGGACAAGATTATTGACGCTGTAGGACAGTATGCGGTGGACGAGATTATATTTGCCATTCCTTCAGCCAACACACAGACGAGGAAAGAGATTCTGGATATCTGTAAAGAATCCGGATGTAAACTGCGTACTCTGCCCGGTATCTATCAGTTGATTAACGGAGATGTCTCCGTATCCAAGCTGAAGGAAGTAGAGATCGAAGATCTGTTGGGAAGAGATCCCATCGAGATCAATACCGAAGAAGTATTGAATTATGTCAGTGGAAAAGTGGTTCTTGTCACTGGTGGTGGTGGATCTATCGGCAGCGAACTGTGTAGACAGATTGCCGGACATCATCCGAAACAGCTGATTATCGTGGATATTTATGAAAATAATGCCTATGATATACAACAGGAGCTCATTCGCAAGCATCCGGAACTGAATCTGCAGGTGCTGATCGCATCGGTGCGTAATACAGCCCGGATCAATGATATCTTTGCAACGTATCGCCCCAATATTGTATTCCATGCGGCAGCACATAAGCATGTGCCCCTGATGGAAGTAAGCCCTAACGAAGCGATCAAGAATAATGTCATGGGCACTTACAAGACTGCCAAGGCAGCAGATAAATACGGGGCAGAGAAATTCGTACTGATCTCCACAGATAAGGCGGTGAACCCGACTAATGTAATGGGAGCCTCCAAACGAATCTGTGAGATGGTGATCCAGATGATGAACCAGAAGTCAGAGACTAATTTCGTGGCGGTCCGGTTCGGAAACGTACTGGGAAGTAACGGCAGCGTAATCCCCCTGTTTAAAAAACAGATCGCAGAAGGCGGACCTGTTACCGTGACGGACCCTAATATCATTCGATACTTTATGACAATTCCGGAAGCGGTGTCTCTGGTACTTCAGGCAGGAGCTTATGCTCGCGGCGGAGAGATCTTCGTACTGGATATGGGTAAACCGGTGAAGATACTGGATCTGGCAACGAACCTGATCAAATTGTCCGGTTATAAAGTAGGAGAAGACATCGAGATCGAATTCACGGGATTGCGTCCGGGAGAGAAGATGTATGAGGAGCTTCTCATGGACGAAGAAGGCCTGAAGAAGACAGCTAACAAGATGATCTTCATCGGTAAGCCGATTGATTTTGATACAGAAGTATTTGAAAAACAACTGGAAGAACTTATCCTCCACGCAAAACAGGAAGATAAGGATATCCGTAAAGAGATCAAAGATATTGTGCCTACTTATCGGGAAACAGTATAGAAAAGATATAAAAGGAGCAATCAGATGGCAATAAATGGAACAAAGAAAATCCAGGTACCCTGGAAGCGAGTAATCGTGGCACTTTGCTTTTTAATGATCAATATCATTAACCAGAGATATCATACCGGCTCCGGACTGGATGGGATCATAGAGACATTCCGTGATCTGGTGGGAGTGCCGATTGCTGTGATGATTGTGATTCATTATAAGTGGGAAGACTTTCGGAAATACAAGATCCCGTATCTGATCTGGACCGGTGTGGGAATTCTGGGCGGAATTTTGTTCTGGAATCTCTCCGGAGATATGATCTATTTCGCAAATGACAGGATTACTGTAATGCTGGAGGTTTTTCTGTATGGCTATATTGTAATCCATACTTTCATTAGCGTAGTGATAGAGAAAAAGTATCCGAAGCTGAATAGGAAATATGCGATCCTGTGGCTGGCAATGATGCTTTTGATGGTGGTGTCCAGAAGTACGTATATCTGGCCGTTGGCATTTCTTATAATGTTCGGATGCTTTTACCTGACGGATTATACGAAGCAGGAACAGGATGACAGCTATCAGGGAATGTTGGATGGAATCATATTAAGCTTCTTTGTATTCCAGGCATATTGTTGTATGTTCCGACCGTTTGACCCCTGGGATAACCGTTACAAAGCAATCTTTAATAACTCCAATCATGCGGCACTTTTTTATTGCATGGTGTTAGCTGTGATTAGTGCAAAAATTATGCAGGTATATAAGAAAAAAGTACACTGGATCTGGAAGGTGTGGTATCTGATTTTTGCGGCAGCAGTGTATAGTCTGTTATTCATGACGATTGGACGTCTGGGCTGGATCGTTGGATTCCTGACGGGTATTTTGGCACTTATATTCATTGCGCACCTCACGCATAAGAAGAATTTTATTCGGAACGGAATTGCGTTGTTGTTATGCACCTGCGTTCTGTTCGTGCCGGTATTCAGTATCGTGAGATATACTCCGGCACTATTCCATCATCCGGTGTGGTTCTGGGGAGAATGGGACAGGGACAGAGTTCATGCCTGGGATCCCTGGGACTCCTGGAAGTATGTAGATCTGAATGAATTCATGGAGACGGCACTGGGAAGAATTGCCACCAGTGTCTCGGAGCTTTTCAGCAGCTCTCCTTTTGCTATTCGGGCATATGCAGCGGAACCCAATAAGATTCCGATGTTCGCCGCATTCCCAGATGGATTTACCATGCGAAGAACGATTTATCAGTATTACTTTGAACATTTAAATCTGTTCGGGCATCCTTATGCAGAGCAGGGATTTCAAATGACGGCAACTTACTGGATTGGTCATGCACATGATATCTATCTGCAATTTGGTACGGACTTTGGTATTATTGCGATGATATTATTTATGACATTGCTGGGATGGGGCGCTGTCATTGCAATCCGAAAGTTCTGGAAGGATGGAAATACTAAGGCAGCAGGTAGTCTGTTCCTGTTGTTTGTACCCTGCATTTTCGGAATCTTTGAATATTGCTGGGGAGTCGGAAGCCTGACGATTCCGGTACTTTTTGTTCTGACGAGAAATGTGCTCTGTGATGGAGGAATGGAAGATGTATGTAGCAGTGAAGAAAATAATAGATAGGTTTCTTGCATTTATAGGATTGATCGTACTCTCACCTCTGTTCCTGATTCTTATTATAGCGATAAAATTAGATTCACCGGGACCTATCTTCTTCCGCCAGAAGAGAGTGGGAATTCATAAGACACACTTTGAAATTCTCAAATTCCGGACGATGCGTACGGATACTCCGAAGGATATGCCGACGCATATGTTAAAAAATCCGGATCAGTATATTACGAAAGTCGGTAGATTTTTACGTAAGACAAGTTTGGATGAGCTGCCGCAGATCATCAATATCCTGAAAGGGGATATGGCGATTGTGGGTCCCCGACCTGCTCTCTGGAATCAGTATGACCTCATCGAAGAGAGGGATAAATACGGCGCGAATGATATTCTCCCGGGATTAACCGGATGGGCGCAGATCAACGGTAGAGACGAACTGGAGATTCCGGTCAAGGCAAAGCTGGATGGTGATTATGTGGCGAAGATGAGCTTCGGGATGGACTTAAGATGCATCCTGGGAACTGTGGTATCCGTAGCCAGACAGGACGGTGTCGTAGAAGGCGGAACCGGGGAACTACATAAGGAGCAGGAACATGCATCAGGAAAATGACAGTATGCAGGATCGAAGTAATCAGATATGGGTGTTCCGGGCATTTGCCATATTAAGTGTATGCTGCGCACATATGCCATCATTCGAAATGACAGGTCCTATGGATATCTGGTGGAATCGAATTCTTGCAATGTATGGGACATTGGGAGTAGGAGGCTTTTTTCTTTGTTCAGGATATTTCTTCGACAGGCAAAAAGCACTGACGGTAAACTATTGGAAGAACAAGATTCAAAAACTGATCATACCGTGGATAGTATTGGGGACACTGGTAAAAATGTGGTACTTACATATCAGTGACACAAATTTTCAATGGCAAGAGTACTGTACATGGATGATCGGAAAAGGAACGTGGTTATATTTCATACCGGTATTACTGGAACTTTTGATTATATTCACATTTGCAAAAAACAAGGTAATATTGTTTATCATAGCAATAGTCAGCATTGCTTCTAATATCCTAGTGATATGCGGATACGGATATCAGAGTTACGTAACACCGGATATGAATCCATTTAACTGGGCAATTTTTTTCCTGCTTGGGATGTTGTGGAAGAAATATGAAGAACAAATAACTTCCGTTTTAAGAAAATGGAAATATGTGATCTTTCTGTTTTTTATTGTATGGTCTGCTATCTATTTGCGTGCAGATCAATCTGTTACCTATTGGAACCGGTTCTCCATTCCCTTTGAGATATCGGGAATCTATGTGCTACTGCGGCTTGCTTACGTGACAAGGAATATCAAACCGATGCAGACAATCGGAATGAATACATTGTTCATATATATTACACATATGATTATGGCAGGATGGGTAATGAATCATATGCCGTCAACAGGAACTATTTTGTTAATCCGGCCGGTTATAACACTCCTTATTTTGTATGTAGGAATCGAAGTAGTTACTCGATTCGGTAAAATATTGCATTTGGAAAAAAAATTACCTTATATTGGAATGGCGATAAATTGTAGGAGAGACTAGAAACAGGTTATGAAAAAGATATTGATCACCGGAGCAAACAGCTATATCGGTACATCTTTTGAAGAATGGAATAATGAACATGGACAGATGTTTTCCATAGATACGCTGGATATGAAGTCAGATGCCTGGCAGCAATATGACTTTCGCGGATACGATGCAATCTTCCACGTAGCCGGTATTGCCCATGCCGATGTGGGAAACGCCACGGAAGAACAGAAGGCAATGTATTATAAGGTAAACACAGACCTGACGACTGCCTGCGCGAAAAAGGCAAAGGCAGACGGCGTAGGACAGTTTATCTTCATAAGCAGCATGATCGTCTACGGAGCCAGTGGAAAACTGGGTAAAAGCAGAAGAATTACAGCAGATACCCAGCCTGATCCGGAGAATTTTTATGGCGACAGTAAGCTGAAGGCGGAAGAGGGCATCCGGGTATTAAACGATGAAACTTTCAAAGTAGTTATCCTGCGACCACCAATGATATATGGAAAAGGTTCTAAAGGCAACTACCCAATCCTGTCGAAAATGGCTGCAAAGCTGCCGGTCTTTCCGGATATCCAAAATGAGAGAAGCATGCTGTATATAGGAAATCTCTGCAAATTTGTCAGTCTGTTACTTCAGAACGAAGAGCAGGGAACCTTCTTCCCACAGAATGCGGAGTATGTACAGACCAGTCATATGGTGCAGATAATCGCTACGGCTTATCATAAAAAAATACATCTGACAAAGCTATTTAATCCGGCGGTGATTCTCTTGAGCAAAATTGGTGGAAAATTTGGACGATTGGCGGATAAGGCTTTCGGAAATATGTCCTATGATATGCAGATGAGCGTATATCCACAGGAATACAGGGTGTATTCTCTGGAAGAATCTATACAGAGGACAGAACAATGAAGCAGCATATATTGGTAGTCTCTCAATATTTTTATCCGGAGAACTTCCGTATCAACGATATCTGCAAGGAATGGGTGAACCGAGGATACCGGGTGACGGTCCTCACGGGAATTCCCAATTACCCACAGGGAAGCTTCTATAAGGGCTATAGCTGGTTCCGTGGGAGAAGAGAGACTTACGAAGGAATGGATATTATCCGTATTCCGCTGATCCCCAGAGGACACAACGCATTGATGCTGATGTCGAATTATGTCTCCTTCGTCATCTCCGGATGGTTTTGGAAATCATTCACCGGACTCAAAGCAGACAGAGTGTTCATCTGTGAAGTATCGCCCATGACGCAGGCACTGCCGGGAGTATGGTATGCGAAGCGCCGCAGGATTCCCTGTTCCATCTACGTGCAGGATCTTTGGCCGGAAAATGTGGAGATCGTAACAGGACTTCATAACAAACATATCCTGGGAGCTATAGACAAAATGGTAGACGGTATCTACCGAAGGTGTGATAAAATCTATGCAACATCCCCTTCCTTCGTAAAGAGGCTGGAAGAGAGGGCATCCGCGTGGGACAATGGCAAGAGTAAGGTAGAATACTGGCCCCAGTATGCGGAGGATTTCTACCGGCCGGTTACACCGAAGGAGGCACAGGAGCTTACCATCGTCTTCACCGGTAATATCGGCTATGCCCAGGGACTGGACATCCTCCCCAGAACAGCACAGATCCTTAAGAAAAAAGGAATCAAATGCAAGTTCCTGTTGATTGGGGACGGAAGGTATCGTGAGAAGCTGGAAGAAGAGATTCGGGCAGGACAGGTGGAAGAGGTGTTCCGGATGCCGGGGAGAAAACCGGCAGAGAGTATACCGGAGTACCTCTCTTATGGAGATGCAGCCTTTATCTCTTTTGCGGATAATGAGCTGTTCCAGATGACCATACCTGCTAAGCTGCAGTCTTATCTGGCATGCGGCATGCCGATCCTAGCGGCGGCCGGCGGCGAGACCGCGCGGATCATCGAAGAAGCTGGATGCGGCATCAGCAGCAGACTGGGAGACTCGGAGGCGCTTGCGGAGACCATAGAGAGATTCGGACAATTGCCTGCGGAAGAACGACAGAGAATGCGGGAGGCCGCAGTAGCCTACAGTAGGCGGCATTTTGACAAAAAAACTCTACTGGATAAGATGGATGAGGAAATGCAAAGGTGACACAGATACAGAACCGTGATATAATAGCTTGTATGGTCATTCCTATCTATAAGGAACGTCCTACAACAAATGAGATCAAGATGTTTCAGCGGGTGCAGAAGTATTTCCCGTATCCTGACAGGGTGAGGATTCTGGCGCCGGAAGGACTGAATCTGTCAGCGTATGAGAAGTACGGATATGCTGCCGTGAGAGTAGGATCCCATTGGTTGAAAAGCACCGACAGCTACAGTAGACTTATGATGAATCCTGAATTCTATGGAAGAGAAGAATTCAATGCATTCGAGACCATGATCGTGTGTCAGACCGATGTGCTGTTATTACGTCCGTGGGACGCCGAACTGGAGCAGATGGCAAGACAATACGATTACATCGGAGCTCCCTGGCCGGAAGGAACGGAACTCTATAGCAGGATGTTCAAGGGAGTGTCCCTGGTGAAGAGATTCCTGCATCCAAGGATGTGTTATGTGGGCAACGGTGGATTAAGTCTGCGGAATATTCCCAAGACGATAGAACTGCTGAATCGGTATGAAAAGTACAGGAAGTGTTGGAATACCGGGGAAGACTGCTTCTTCGCCTATTATGGACAGGAGAATGATATTGATTACCACGTGGCACCGGTCGAAACAGCGGAAAAGTTCGCATTGGAGAGAAATGCTAGGGAACTGATAACGGCAGGCAGAATTCCCTGGGGAGTGCATGCCTGGGAGAAGTATTATCCGGAGATAATAGAATGATTGTAGTTAAATTTACCGGAGGTCTGGGTAACCAGATGTACCAATATGCATTATTGTGTATGTTGAAGAAGAAATATCCGGATATTGATGTACTTGCAGACATTTCAATGTATTATGCATTGGATCTGCATTACGGCTTTGAACTTGATCGTATATTTGCGCTCAGAGAGAGAGGAAAATTACAGATCGCAACCAATAAACAATTATATGACGTTCGGAGAGAAATCCCTTTTTGGGGAGGCAGGATTGGGAAGATTATGCAGCTTCCGGTAAGTTGGCTGAATGCAAGAATCAGACCGAGCGCAGAGAAAAAGGGATTGCGTAATGTGATCGCAGAAGAAGCAGAACCATGGAACGGAAATATTGAAAAGATAAAGTACGCAATTGATCATCTGGATGAAGATAAAAATTGGTATCTGGATGGTTATTGGCAGCACGAAGAGTATTTCGAAGAGGCTTTATCAGAGGTTGTTGTAAATTATAAATTCCCGGAACCGGATACCCAGCAGGAAAAGGATGTGTGTCGGCAAATTACCGAAACCAATTCGGTCAGCGTACATGTACGCCGCGGGGATTATGTGAATTCTAAATATGATATTTTAGGTTTGCCATATTACAGAGAGGCCATTACGTATATACAACAGAATGTTGAAAATCCGGTATTTTTCTTCTTCTCAGAGGATACGAAATACGTGGAAGAGAATTTCGCATGGCTTACTGACAAAGTCATCGTGGATTTTAACAAGGGGAAGAACAGCTATAGGGATATGCAGTTGATGAGTCTGTGTAAACATAACATTGTAGCCAATTCCTCCTTCAGTAATTGGGCGGGATACCTGAATAAAAATCAGGACAAAATCGTCGTTTATCCGGTGCAATATACGGTTACGGAGGCCAATGGATCCAAGAAGGGATGGGTAAGACTGGATGTATAAAGTACCCATAGCGATTATTATATTTAACAGGCCGCAAATCGTACGGCAGATGTATGAAATCCTGCAGAAGATACAACCGCAGAAACTATATATCATATCCGATGCGGCGAGACAGATGGTATCCGGGGAAGCGGAGAAAGTAGCAAAATCTCGAAAAATATTCGAACAGCCTGACTGGGAATGTCAAGTCTATAAAAATTATGCGGATAAGAATATGGGGTGCGATCCCAGAATTAAAAGCGGATTAGACTGGGTATTTTCTCTGGAAGAGAAGGCAATTGTTCTCGAGGACGACTGTATCCCGGATCTGTCTTTTTTCCGTTATTGCGAGGAATTATTGGACAAGTATCAGACAGACGAGAAAGTTGCTTATATTGCCGGGTCCAATCAGATCAGACAATATCCCATACAAGGTAAGAACTATATTTTCACCTACGGTGCATGGACACTGGGGTGGGCATCCTGGGCAAGGGCATGGGAAGAGCAGACGAATTTGTTGGATGATTTTGAAGACTCCAAGAAAAAGATAATGCGCTTGAAAAAGCTGTCTTATAGTGAAAGATATCATATGATAAAGACCCTTAAAGTATATAGGGAAAAAGGTTATTTCCCATGGGATATGAATTTCACTTGGAATATGTTAATGGAAGAGAAACTGAGTATCGTACCTAAGACGAATCTGGTTGACCATATAGGATTTACAGAAGAAGCTACACATGTTAAAGAACCTTTTGCCGGCTACGATGGTACGCAGATACCTTTGGAATTTCCGTTAGTACATCCGGGACAGGTCGAAGAAGAGCAGGGGTATCATAAAGCAGCTTATAACTGGAACAGAGAGACGATATTGCAGAAATTATGCAGCATAGAGTTTTATAAAAGGCAGATTAAAAAGATATGGAAAAATTCTCGATTATAATTCCTGTATATAATGTGGAAAATTATCTGAGACAATGTCTGGATAGTGTGATCGGACAGGGAGAACAGAATTGTGAAATACTACTGGTGGATGATGGATCGACAGACAATTCAGGGAATATCTGCGATGAATATGCACAAAAAGATAATCGTATAAAGGTATTCCATCAAGAAAACGGTGGTCTGGGTGTAGCCAGAAATACCGGGATCCTTCATGCAACGGGAGAATGGATACTATTCGTGGATAGTGACGATTATTGGCTTCCGGATACTCTGGAAAAGGTGAAAACAGCAATAAACGAACATCCTGAGGAAAAGCTGTTTGCCTTTCGATATATGGAAGACCATGAAGGGGATATAGTACCACCGCCACAAAAGGGCTTTACAGAGGGAAGAGATACGGCAGATAATTTTCTGGAGTTTCTCACAAGATATGAAGCTACAGCGGGATGGGCAGTATGGAAACTGACAATTCACAGGGAACTGATTTATGATAAAGCGGAAACGCTTTTATTTCTACCTAATGTCAGTCATGGAGAAGATTTATACTGGGTGATTCGTCTGTTCGCAAAATCCAGACAGATATATTATGCAAACATAGATGTCTATAGGTATCGCATCAGAGGCGGCAGCTTATCCGGAACACAGGCTGAGAATTGTCTAAAATGGCGAAAAAGTCTATTTGCGACATATCAGTGGTTTGCTGAACATGATGAATTTGAGTATCAGGAATGCGCAGAGCAATTCATTGCCATGCACTATTTACCACATGTATATGATTCAGCCGCCAGCAAATATTGGAAACAATGGAAAAACCAATACAAAGATGCAAAAGAGATATTAAATAAACTACCGCATAATGCAGGGGGAAAAAGAGGAAATATAATCGTGTTATTGATGAGGTTGCCGGCACGAATTTGCTTTTGGGGATGTTTATTACTAAAATGTTTTTGCTGAAATATGCAATAGTATAAAACGACTTGTTTTATATAAATAAGATTTGAGGTACAAGTAACATGTTTACCGGGATTAAAAGAATAATAGGACAGAATTTGAGACAAATAAAAAATCATTTGCTGTCTAGTATAGATTTAGTAGAATACAATGGAATTATGTAATATTTGATCATAATTTGGGTGGTGGAGCAACACAATTTCTTAATGAAAAACTAGACAATGATTGGGAATTTAGAAAACAAGCAATACTTATTCGATATTTGGATCAGTCAAGAGGTTATAAGGTTGACATTATTCAAAATCGTAATGTATCTAGTTATATGGTGCCATCGTATAATAGAATTAAAATGCTTTTGAGCAAATTTAATTTCAGCTGTATCTTTGTTAATGAATTGTTTGAATATGAAAATAT